>Ga0181529_10000494_pt1 | contig 57224 bp, 51 predicted proteins | sample PEATcosm2014_Bin_36_FD_119763 | JGI IMG/M metagenome (GOLD analysis project Ga0181529, IMG submission 119763) | Peatland microbial communities from MTU Mesocosm Facility, Houghton, MI, USA - PEATcosm2014_Bin10_30_metaG | ecosystem: Environmental > Terrestrial > Soil > Wetlands > Peat | place...
CGACGAAGACGCGGAAAAGATCACGACGGTCAAGGACGCGGTGGAGTACATCGATAACAAGACCGCCAAGAAGTAGCCGTCGTTGCCACCAGGGGGAGTAGTTTTGACGCGAAGAGTCGTAGTGACCGGCGTGGGGCTCGTGACGCCGTTGGGGATTGGGACTGAAGTGTCCTGGGAGGCGATCCGCTCGGGAAAGTGCGGAATCGGACCCATTACGCAGTTTGACGCGACAGCCTTTTCCTGCAGAATCGCCGGCGAGGTCAAAGGGTTTGACCCTGCCGTGTACATCGAAAAAAAAGAGATCAAGAAGATGGGGCGCTTCATCCAGTTTGCCATCGCGGCGGCTGAATGCGCCCTGCAGCACTCCGGTCTGAAGGTGCTGCCGGAGGATGCCGAAGAGATTGGTGTCTACATCGGCAGCGGCATCGGCGGATTCGAAGTGATCGAGCGCGAGCACCAAACGCTGCTGGAGTTCGGACCGCGGCGCATTTCCCCGTTTTTCATCCCTGCCACCATAATCAATCTGGCCTCTGGGTATGTATCCATCCGCAGCGGCGCCAAGGGTCCCAACTCGGCCACGGCGACGGCCTGCACCACCAGTGCGCATTCCATCGGCGATTCGTTCCGGCTGATCCAGCACGGCGACGCCAAAGCCATGATCTGCGGCGGCACCGAAGCGTGCATTACTCCCATGGGGATCGGCGGATTCGCGGCCATGCGGGCGCTGTCCACGCGCAATGACGATCCGGCGCATGCCTCGCGGCCCTGGGATCGCGATCGCGACGGCTTCGTCGTAGGCGAGGGTGCAGGAATCCTGGTGCTGGAAGAACTGGAATTTGCCCGCCGCCGCGGCGCCCACATTCTGGCGGAAGTGGTGGGATATGGCATGAGCGCGGATGCGTTCCATGTGACCGCCCCTCCGGCCGACGGCGATGGTGCTTACCGCGTGATGCGCAATGGCATGCGCGACGCCGGAATCCAGCCCGAACAGGTGGATTACATCAATGCGCACGGCACCTCCACGGAAGTCGGGGACCGGGCGGAAACGCAAGCGGTGAAGCGCGCCTTCGGCGAGCATGCCTATAAAGTAGCGGTGAGCTCCACCAAGAGCATGACGGGCCATTTGCTGGGCGGCGCCGGCGGACTGGAAGCGGGCATTACGGTGCTGGCCATCCGCGACCAGATCGCGCCCCCCACCATCAACCTGGACAACCCGGACGAAGGCTGCGATCTGGATTATATTCCGCACCAGGCGCGGCCCATGAAGATCGAGTACGCCCTTTCCAACAGTTTCGGTTTCGGCGGGACCAACGGGTGCCTGATCTTCAAACGGTTCGAATAAAGGAATCGAAGAAGCCTTGCCGCCGGGGTAATTCGGTGAGAGGCAACGAGATTCCGCGAGGCGTTAATCTTGCAGTAAGAGGATCGGTGGCGCGGAGTTTCGTCGCCAGCCACTGAATTACACAGCAATGAAAATTCTGGTTGCCATGAAGCAGGTTCCGGCGCGCGATTCGCTGCTGCGGATCGGGGCGGCGGGGAAATCCATCGAGGAAGCCGACCTGGCGTTCGAAGTCAATGAACCGGACGCCTACGCCCTGGAAGCGGCGCTGCAGCTCAAGGAACAACATGGGGGTGAAGTAATCGCCCTCAGCGCCGGACCGGCGCGCGCGTCGCAGACCATCCGCGAGGCGCTGGCCAAGGGCGCCGACCGGGCTATCCATATTGAAGAGGAGATGCAGGCGCTCGATCCGCTGGCGGCGGCGCGCTTGCTGGCGGCCGCGGTACAGGCGGAAGCGCCCGATCTGGTGCTCACCGGCCTGCAGTCCGACGACCTCGGCTACGGGCAGACCGGCGTCATCCTGGCGGAGTTGCTGGGACTGCCGCACGCCACCATCGTCATGCAGGTGGAGAAGCTGGACGGCGCCATCCGCGTGAAGCGCGAACTGGAAGACGGCTGGTTCCAACACGTGGAGATGCCGCTGCCGGCGCTGCTCACCATTCAATCGGGCATCAGCAAACTGCGGTATGCCACGCTCATGGGCATCAAGAAGGCCAAGACTAAGGAAGTCAAACGGCTGACCGCGGCCGGTTTGGGAGTAGCCGCGGGCAGCTCCAGCATCGCTCTCGATCGTCTATATTCCCCCGAGCGGTCGAAACATACCCAACTGTTCACCGGCACGCCGCAGGAAGCCGCGGCGCAACTGGTGGAGAAATTGCGATTCGAGGCGCGCGTCCTATGAGCATTCTGGCGATCCTGGAACAGAGGGCGGGACAGAACGGACTCGCCGAGTGGAACCGCATGTCGTTCGAGACCCTGGTGGCCGCGCAGCAGATTGCGGCGGAGCTGAACACCACGGCAGCGGCCGCGGTGGTGGGGAAATCGATCGGCGGGCTGGCCCAGGAGTTGGCGGCCTACCAGCTCGACGCGGTGTACGCCGTGGAGCACGACCTGCTCGAGCACTACACCGCGGACGGGTACTCGGCGGCGTTGCGGCAGTTGCTGGACCAGGTGAAGCCGCTGGCCGTGCTCTTTCCGCACACCTACCAGGTGCGCGACTTCCTGCCCAAACTGGCGACATCGCTCGAGCGAGTCGCCGTGAGCGACGCCATCGCCCACCGCGTGGATGGCGGCCAACTGGTGCTGGTGCGGCAACTGTTCCAGGGCAAGATCAACGTGGACGTGCGTTTTGCGGGCGAAGCGCCGCACTTCGCCAGCCTGCAGGCGGGGGCGTATCGCGCCGACAAACTGGTTGCCGGATCGGCGAACGTGGAGAGTTTCGCGCCGCGGATTCAGGCCGCCGACATCCGCACCCGGCCTCTCGAACGGTTCCGCGAGAGCCAGCGCGGCGTGGACCTGACGGCGGCCGAGATCATCGTGTCGGTGGGCCGCGGCATCAAAGAAGCCGATAACATTCCCATGGTGGAGAAGTTGGCGCGCGCCCTGGGCGGGGAACTGGCGGCGTCGCGGCCCATTTGCGATGCCGGCTGGCTGCCCATGGAACGCCAGGTGGGAAGCTCGGGACAGACGGTAGCGCCGAAGCTGTACCTGGCGGTCGGCATCTCGGGCGCTATCCAGCACCTCGTCGGCATGAAGGGATCGCGCACCGTGGTGGCCATCAATAAAGATCCCAACGCGCCCATTTTCGAGGTGGCCGATTACGGAATTGTGGGCGACCTGTTTCAGGTGGTCCCGGAATTAACCGCGGCGGTCGAGAAGATCAAGAAGTAGGCAATTCCCCGTTGACAGCAGACAGTCAACAATTACTGGAGCGCTTTCGATGGCAGGCCGCAGCCCTCGCGGCCCTGGTCTTGCTCGCCTACGCCAACTCCCTGGGATCCAGTTTTCACTTCGACGATGCCGCCCTCTTCTCCACTCCCGCGATCGTGCGCCCCGGCTTCGGCTGGGACATCTTCGCCGCCAATCTGACGCGTCCGCTCACCTACCTCACGTTTCACTGGAACTATCTGCTGGGCGGCGAAAACCCGCTGTTCTATCACTGGGTCAACCTGCTGCTGCACGCCGCCAACGCGATTCTGTTGCTGGCGCTGGCCCGGCGCTACGTCTCCCCGTTGGCCGCCGGCTGCGTCGCCGTCCTCTTCGCGCTCCATCCGCTGGCAACCGAATCGGTGACCTACGTGTTCTCCCGCTCGACACTCTTGAGCACGCACTTCGCCCTGTGGGTGCTGTGGTTCTATTCCCGCGGAAAATACGTCCCCAGCGCCTTGGCTTTTGGTTTGTCGCTGCTGGCCAAGGAAGAAACCATCGCGCTGCCGGGGTTCCTGCTGCTGCTGGCGCTATTCGAGCGGCGCCGCATCAAATTCTCCTACTTCGCGACGCTCGCCGGATTTGCCGTGCTCGCCGCCGGCCATCTGTTCCAGGCGATCCACGACACGCCGGGGAATGCCGGCATGGGCCGCGTGCGCGGGATCTCGGCCGCCTCTTACCTGCTCACCCAGAGCCGCGTGCTGTGGATCTATCTCCGCCTGGCCGTCCTGCCTCTCGGCTTGAACCTGGACCATGATGTCCGCCCCTCTACCGGCCCGCTGACGCCCTGGACCACGCTGGCAGCCATCGCAGCGCTGGCTGCCGTCATCGCCGGCCTGGGGTGGCTGGCGTGGAAGAAGCACTCCGCCGCGGCCCTGTGGGCCCTCGGTTACTTCGTGCTGATCGCGCCCAGTTCCAGCATCATCCCGGTGTCCGACTTGATGTTCGAGCATCGCACCTATCTGCCCATGGTCCCCTTAGCGATCGGCCTGGGCTTCCTGCTCGAGCGGATGCCGCGCCGCACGCTGGCAGTCGCCATGGCTGCGCTGATTCCCCTGATGCTCGCCCTGACCATTGCGCGCAACCGCGATTGGCATGACGAACGGAGCTTGTGGACGGACGTCGCCCGGAAATCGCCGATGAAAGGGAGGAGCTGGCTGGGCATGGCCAGTCTCTACCCGAACGATGCCGCGAAAGCTCGCGAGTACCTGAGCCGGGGGCTGGCCGTCGATCCCGGCGACCCCTCATTGCACACGCAGTTCGGCATCGTGCTGCTCAGCCTGAACCAGTCGGCCGAAGCGCTCGCGCACTTTCAGCGCGCCTTGGCCCTGACCGGGGACACCGCCGATTCGTGGAATAACCTCGGCGCGGCCGATTTCCGGTTGAACGACCTGGCGGCGGCGATGAGCGCCTTCCAGCGCGCCTTACAACTCGACCCCTGCAATTTCAACGCGCGCCGCAATGTCATGATGCTGTACGCCAACAGCAACCAGCGGTGGGCGGCGTGGCAAGCCGGAGAAGTCCCCGCCGCGTGCCGTCTACTTCCCGCGCAAGCCAGCGAGTTGGAAGCCCTGCGGCAGCAGGTCGCCCGGCCCTAAGGGTGTGGGCGCAGCAGGATGGTCTGAGCGAACGGTGCTCCGAACGAGTACAGTCCGTTAGCCGACAAAGCGATCCCCAGAGATTGGCCTGAGGTCGGCGGGGTGGCGCCGTTGGAATGGCAGAACCCGCCGTTGTAGGGGCTGGGTACCACGAAGTCCCCGCCAACAACCTGGTTGTCGAACTGGCAGGCCACCGGGCCGAAGACAATCACCGGAACGGTTTGACCGGCGCTATAGGAAATTGGTTGGACGAAGCCTGGCGGGTTGGGCGCGGCGGGAGGTCCGGCAATTCCGATAATTCCCGTCGCGCTCAAATCCCCAAACGGCACATCCTGCACTTTCGAAACCGTATCGCTGCCGGTGGGGGGCAAGCCCGAAGGGTTGCCGGGCGCCGGAACCTGCACTTCCGGGGCCCACTGCGAACACGTGGAGGCGCAAATGAAGTTGACGATCAACGGTCCGGTGGCGCTTCCGGCAGGGCCAGTCGCACCGGTTGGACCCGCCGGTCCCGCGGGGCCGGTCGGTCCGGCGGGGCCGGTCGGACCGGGCACTACGGAAGCTGCGCCGGTCGGGCCAACAGGGCCAGTCGGACCGGTCGGTCCAGGCACCGTGGAAACCGGGCCGGTCGGACCGATTGGACCCGTCGCGCCCGTCACGCCAACCGCGCCGGTCGGGCCCGCCGGACCTGTCGGTCCCACCGCGCCAACCGGGCCAGTCGGACCGGTCGGACCAGGGACAGTGGAAATCGGGCCAGTCGGGCCCACCGGACCGGTTGGGCCCGTTGCACCCGTCACGCCAACTGCGCCGCTCGGTCCCGCCGGGCCCGCGGGACCCGTTGCGCCAGCAGGGCCAGTGGGACCTGTCGGACCCGCCACCGTGGAAGCCGCGCCGGTTGGGCCAGTCGGTCCCGCCGGGCCGGTCGGTCCGGTGTTGTCCAACACGATAGTCAAGATCGCCGGATGGCTGGTATTCAGATTCTCTTTGCTGTCGAACTGCACGCTGGTGTTCCCGTTCGCCGAGATCATGAATCCGTTGTTTGAGCCCATGGAGATCCAGCCCTGCACCGCCGCCGTCGCATCCACGGAGAGGAACGTATTGCCCGTCACGGTCGCCACGTTGAGGGCAACCTGGCCGCCTTGCGACGGCGGCGAAAATCCGGCCACCGACAATTCGCTCCAGGGCGAGCCGGCCTGGTAGATATTGACCGAACCGCCTGAGCCCACGTGGTCCAGGAACAGCGTCAGGGTGGCTTTTTGAATCTGCGCCGCTGTGACGCTAGCAGGGAGGGTGCTCAAATCGAACTGCACCAGGCCGACACTACCGGAGCTTCCCACCGTAATGGTGGTCGCCGTGCCGAAATTGGTGCCGTTCCCTGGCACATAATAGGCGTCCTGAGAAGGCGCCAGCGTCTGCGCCATGCCGGCGATCGGCGCCAGGATCCCCAAAATCAGAGCAATGCGTTTCCCCATATTTCTCCCGACGTCACGAACCAGGCTGCCGCGGCGGTACGATACACCGTCCAGCCATTGGCGTCGAGTATAACACTGAGTTTGCCGCCGTCGCAGGTGGGGAAAGCGGGGCCAAATTGCCGATCGGGTGTGAGCGCGGTGCGGCTGGCGGTTTCGTGCTACACTACGAAATCCGCGCAAATCGTCCTTCCCCAAGGTTCTGCAACTTTTGAGGAGCGAACTGCGTCAAATCCATCTGACTTGTTTCCGGAGAAATGGGTAGATTTATGAAAATCGGACTGAAGGCCAAGCCCGCCCAGTACCGCAAAGTACTGGAGAAGAAGGCGGAGGAAGTGCGCCGCAGCATGTCGGCGCAGAAGGCGGCACAGGTAGTCGCCCGGCTGGATATCCCTTCCGACGAAGGCGATCTCAGCCAGCAGCACCATGAGGAGTGGATTTTCCTCAACCGTAATACCATCGACATGAAACTGCTGCGCGAAATTGCCGACGCGCTGCACCGCATCGACGCCGATTGCTACGGAATCTGCATGGAGTGCGAAGAGCCGATTTCCGCCAAACGGCTGGACGCCGTACCATGGGCCCGCTATTGCGTGACCTGCCAGGAGGCGATTGCGGCGCGCATCGCGGCGGGCGAGGAAGTCGATCAGTTTCAGGAATCCGGCCGATGAGGCTGGCGGACCTCAAGAAACTTTCCATCAAACAACAGTTCCGCATTCATTTCCGGCTCCGCAATGGTATGGAGTGCGTGGTGACGGAGCACGGAATCGCGCAGGTGCCGGCGCTCCACAGCGTCCCCGATTTCAACCTGGAGACGGAACTCCACGGGGCGCGGGAATTTCTGCTGGAGCCCGCGCAGGCGCCCACCGGCAAGGATGCGCCGCGTCCGCGAACCGTGAACCGCGAAGAGCTAGCCGCGCTGACGGATCGCTCGGCGGGCGCGGTGCACGATGAGCACGACGACGAATAGACGAGTAGGAATCCCCCCTCCAATCGCTGCAAACGTTGTACAATTACAGTCGCTATCTCTATGTATGGGTTTTGCTTGCCCGATGGGGCCTTTGGGGGGCTGTGATGGAAAGTAAGCCGGCGCAAAATATCCAAGACTGCTTCTTGAACAATGCCCGGAAGGACAAGATTGTCCTGACGATTTACCTGATGAGCGGCGTCAAACTATCGGGCCGGATCAAGAGTTTCGACAAGTATTCTCTGGTGCTCGAGACCAACAATCAGGAGCAACTGATCTTTAAACACGCGGTTTCCACGGTGGTGACGCAGAAGACCCCGCACAGCGCCATGCACAGCAGTTCGCAGGCTGTGGCCAGCGGCGGCGCCGTTGGTGCGGGGAGCACTTCCATACCGGGTCCGCCGGCTCATCACGAAGGCTCGGAGGCCTAGCTCACGGCACTGCGCAACGCCGTCTCCGAGCGGACCATCCTGGTCGGTCTGGACTGGAAGACCCGAAGTTCCGCTTCGGCGCGACACCCCCACGTCTCCGCCGACGAATCGCTCGACGAGTTGTCTGAGTTGGCCGTGAGCGCCGGCGCGCGGATTGTGGAGCGCGTGGTGCAGGCGCGGACGGCGCCCGATGCCGCCACCCTGGTGGGCAAGGGCAAAGTGGAAGAACTGACCGCCGCGGCTCGCGCCGGCAACGTCGACGCGGTCATCTTCGATCACGATTTGAGCCCCACTCAGCAGCGCAACCTGGAAAAGGCCCTCGGCTGCAAGGTGATCGACCGGACGCAGTTGATCCTCGACATCTTCGCGTCGCGGGCGCGAACGCGCGAAGGACGCCTGCAGGTGGAACTGGCGCAATTGAGCTACTTGTTGCCGCGCCTGGCGGGACGCGGCGTGGAGATGTCGCGCCTGGGCGGCGGCATCGGCACGCGCGGTCCCGGCGAAACCCAATTGGAAACCGACCGCCGGCGGATCGGCAAACGAATCAAGAAGGTGGAGGACGACCTGGAGGGCGTGCGCGCCGGCCGCAAACTGCATCGCGAGCGACGAAGCGCGGTGCCTTTGGCCACGTTGGCGCTGGCGGGATATACCAACGCCGGCAAGTCCACCCTCTTCAACCGGCTGACCGATGCCAGTGTGCTGGCCGATGCCCGCATGTTCGCCACGCTCGATCCCACCGTCCGGCCGGTGACACTGCCCTCGCGGCGGCGCGTGCTGGCCAGCGACACGGTGGGCTTCATCCGCAACCTGCCCACCACCCTGGTGAAGGCATTCCGCGCCACGCTGGAAGAGGTGCGCGAGGCGTCGCTGGTGCTGCATGTGGTGGACATTTCGGCGCCATCGGCGGAAGCCCACACGGCGCACGTGATTCAGGTCCTGACGGAGATTGAAGCGGCGGAGATTCCGCAGATCCTGGTAATGAACAAAGCCGACCGGCTGCCTGCGGGCGAAGTGGAAGCTGGCGGCGACGGTGCCGAGGCCGCGGCGCGGCGGTTGCTGGCGGGCGCCGGAATTACTCCGGATACGCGTGCCGTGGCGATTTCGGCGCTGACCGGCGAAGGCATCGACCGGTTGCTGCGGGTGATCGATGAAGCGCTGCCGCTCGATCCGCTGGTGCGCGTGCATTTGCGGCTGCCGGTGGGCGAAGGCGCCACGATAGCGCTGTTGCACCAATGCGGTCGGGTCCTGGACGCCACCTACGGGGAAAACTGGTGCGAGGTAGACGCCGAAATTCCCGAGTCCTTGAAGCGCCGCCTGCCGGAATCGGCCATGAGCAGTTGATCACGGAATTCCACAGAACTGTGGAAATCCCTGTGGGAAAAGTCTCTCGACGCAACTGAACTAATACCAATCGCAGCACTTATCACGCTTTGCACCACGCCACAGCAGGATGAGGAAGTGGCATGGAGAGAATAAGTTAGGCAAACTGGATCCGGTTTCGTGTGGTATGTTTCCATACATTACAGGGAAACTGCGGGAGGGCCTCAGGAATTTCCACAAAGGCAACCCGGTAAACCCCGGAAATCGACGGAAATCGCGAACCGCGGGACGATTTGGTAAACTGAAACACACAAGGCGGTGTAGCTCAGCTGGCTAGAGCGAGGGTCTCATAATCCCTAGGTCCGCGGTTCGAGTCCGCGCGCCGCCACCAATTTCCTCAACAAGTTGCGGATGGTCTTATGCGAAAACGGCTACCGCTGCTGCTCCGCCAGGCGATGTACAACCTGCGTGGCGGCTTTCTTGTCCGGCCGCTGAGCATCGCCCTCACCCTGGGGTGCGCCGGCGCGGTTTTGTCCTGGTCGGAAGAGACCGTGCCCGCGCTGCGCCAATGGGTGCCGGGCGTGCTTTTTCCGTCGCACTCCGACCCGCAGATCGCGCAGATCATCCTCGGCGGCATCGCCGCCTCCATCATGACGGTGGTGTCCATTGTCTTCGCCATCCTGCTCATGACCCTGACGCTCGCCTCCATGCAGTTCTCGCCGCGCATCATCGTCAGCTTCACGCGCGACCGCGTCACGCAATGGACCCTGGGAATCTTCCTGGGCACCTTCCTGTACTGCATGGCGGCGCTGCCGGCGGCCCGCTCCGTTCCGCGGCCGTTCGCTCCGGTGCTGACGGTGCTGGGGGCCATGCTGCTGGCCATCGCCTGCGTGGGCTGGCTGCTTTTTTTCATTCATCATATCTCGCAGGCCATCGGCGTCAACCAGATTGTCGACCGCATCGCTTCCGAAACCGAAGCCGTGATCGACGAGTTGATGCCCTGGCCTCGCCGCGCAGTCTCCGCGCCGATGACAGACGCCGCTCCCGAAACGCCCGCCGGCACGGCGGTTCGCAACGCTACCGCCGGTTATCTGCGCTTTCTCGACACGCGGCGGCTGGTGGCCCTGGCGAAGTCGTATCACGTCCGCATCCGCGTGCTGCGGCGCGTGGGACAATTCGTTCCCGCGGAGGTGCCGCTACTGCTCCTGTCCAAGCCGGGAAGCTTGTCGGACGAAGCCGTCGCGGACTTCCAAGGGGCCTTCGATCTGGGACCTTCGCGCACCCTGCAGCAGGACGTGGAATTCGGGGTTCTGCAGATTGTCGACATCGCGCTCAAAGCCATTTCACCGGCGGTGAACGACCCGTCGACCGCCATCAGTTGCGTCGACCAGTTGAGCCGCATCCTCATCCGCTTCGCCTCGCGCCAGCAACCCGAGCCGCTGCTCTACGATCCGCCCGGCGTGCTGCGCGTCACCCTGCAGTGGATAGACTTCGAGGGGCTGTTCGAATCGGCTTACGAGCAGATCCGCATGTATTCCAAGGCCGACGTGGCGGTCAGCCTGCGCTTATTGCGCGCCCTCGGCGACGTGGCCGCGGCGGCGCCGTCCGCCATCCGGCCGCTGCTCGTGGAATTCGGACGGCGCGTGGTGACCGGCTGTGCCGAGCGGTTGTCGGAAGACGAGATGCGGCGTCTGCGCGCGCGCCTGGCGACCGTCGAATCGGCGATCGGCGGATTGCCCGCGTAAGCTCCTCCCGATTCACTGGCGGGAGGCTCACTGGCACGAGGATCGATACGCCGTCATAACCACCCAGGCCACCTTCTTGGAATCCGCGGCGAAGAACGACAACCAGTACGGGCGATTTACCACCACCATGTAGCTGTCCTTCTTGCCGGCAGGCCTCCATTCGTAGACTACGCGCCCGGGCGGCTTCCGCAGCTCGGTCATGTTGAGAGATGAACCCGGCTCGATCTTCAGCAGGCTGGTGAGCGCGTCCGCCGCGACCCTGGCGGGATCGTCGAAGGCCCATGCGCGCGGACCGGCTTCGGCCTCCCGCTGCGCCGCCATCTGCCGGCTCTCGGTTTCGCGGACGAGCGTGTCGAATCCGCATCCCGAGCGAGTGGCTACCGGCCGGTCGGGGACTAACTGATAGTCCACGTCGCTGCGATCCTGCGGATCCACGGCCACCACCTGCTGTATCAGAAAGCGGCTGGCGCCGGCTGCGGGCGGACTCGCGGCATACAATCGTCCCACCAGTGTGGCATGGACGACCGTATCGGGCGACCGCTGTGTAAGCCGGTCGAAATCGTGGAACGGCTTGTCTTCCACCAGCGGATTGGCTATGCCGTCGATCACCACCGGCTTGGAGCGCTTGCCGTACTCCAGCGAAATCTCCGGGTACGCGTCGCAATTAGGGTCGAAGAGCGTGAACGTATCCACGGTGTGCGACGCGAAGGCGGTGAGCTGCACGAGTCGGTGGGTATACGCGGCGGGATTGCCTTTGATCTGGCAGACGGAGGCGGGTTGCGGCTGTTGGGCACGCGCGGCGGTGCTGGCTGCGACCAGGACCCACGCCGCTCGTCGAACAAGGACTGAGCGCATCTGAAGAGACTGTATCGCGTTCCGGGAGCCAGGGGCAAGATTTCGCACTCCCGCCGGACGCCTGCTGTACACTGAAATCGCCCCCACCATGGACCGCAACATTCGCAGAGCCGCCATCTTCGGCGCCGCCGGCTCGATCGGCCAGGTGCTCGCGCCCGAACTCGATCGCCGCGCCATTCCGTTTCGCGTCGTGGGACGGTCCCGCGCCCGTCTCCAGCAGGCCTTCGGCGTTCTGTCCCACGCCGAAATCTTCGAGGCCGATCTCGGCGACCTCCGTTCGGCCGGCGCCGCCGCGCGCGAGATCGATACCATCTTCTATTGCGTCGGCGTGCCCTACACCGCCTTCCAACTGCACCCCGCGCTCATGAGGACCACCCTCGAAGCCGCCGCAGCCATGCACGTTGAACGCCTGGTGCTGGTTTCCAACGTGTACACCTACGGCGTCCCGCGCACCTCGCATGTGGCCGAAACGCACCCGCGTGTCCCCGGAACACGCAAAGGCACCTGGCGTCGCGAGCAGGAAGACCTGGTGCTCGACGCCGCCAAGAAAGGCCGCCTGAACGGCATGGTGGTGCGCCTGCCCGATTTCTACGGTCCCTTCGCCGATAACAGCATGGCCAACCCCATCTTCCGCGCCGCGCTCGCCGGCAAAACCGCCAACTGGGTTGGGCCCATCAATGGGCCGCACGAATTCCTCTTCACCCCCGACGCCGCGCCGGTCCTGGTCGACCTGGCTCTCCGCCCCGATTGCTTCGGCGAAGCCTGGAATTTCTCCGGCGCCGGTGAAATCTCGGCCGTCGATTTCATCACCCGCGTCTACCGCGCTGTCGGCCGTCAACCCAAGTACCGCACCGTGGGCCGCGGCCTGCTCAAGATCATGGGCTGGTTCAATCCTGTCATGCGCGAGCTCATCGAGATGATGTATCTGCAGGAAACCCCCGTCATCCTTGACGACAGCAAGCTGCTCGCCAAGCTCCCGGACGTCCACAAGACTCCCTACGACGAAGGCATCCGCCGGACGCTCGACTGGATGCGCGGGGCTCACTCGCATTCCTGAAGCGCTATCATGGCGTTTGGGAGGGCCCCGCCATGAGACGCTACGCCGAACCCGGCCGCCTGCGGCAATGGCTGCAGCGCATCAAACGCTTCCTGAAGAAGTCCGATCCCGAGTCGCCCGAAGACCCCTACGCCTACGTGGGCGCTCCCAAGAAGCCGCGTCCGCCCCACCGCAGCGCGGCTGCCGCCGAACCCCTCGACTGACCCGATGCGCTTGCTACCCGCCGATCTCCGCTTCGCCCTGCGCGCCTGGCGCCGGCGGCCGGTCCTGATCGCCGCCGCCATCCTCACCCTCGCCTTGGGAACCGGCGCCAACACCGCCATCTTCAGCGTCATCCACAGCGTGATGCTGCGGCCGCTGCCCTACCCGCAGCCCGACCGCCTGGTACAGATCTGGTCCGCCGATATCGACGCGCGCGGCCACCTCGACCCCACCGGCCGCAATCTACTCACCGACACCGTGGTCGACCGCTGGCGCCGCCTCGACACGCCCTTCGCTCAACTGGCCTGCTATCGCCCCTGGACCGTCAGCTTCGCCGCGCCCGCCGCGACGCCCGAGCGCTTCTATGCCGCTGCCGTCTCGCCGGAATTCTTCGACACCCTCGGCATTGCCCCAGCCCTGGGCCGCGGGTTCGCCGCTGGCGAATCCGCCCCCGGGCGCGACGCCGTCGTCATCCTCAGCGACGCTCTCTGGCGCCGCGCCTTTCAGGGGTCACCGTCGGTCCTCGGCGCCACCATTGCCATCGATAGTGTCCCCAATACCGTCATTGGCGTGCTGCCGTCCGCGGCGCGCATCCAGGTGGCCTCGCTGCGCGAAGATCCCGATCTCTACATCCCCATCTCCACCTTGCGACGCGGCGCGCTCCGCCGTACCAGCGCCTGCGTCGTCGGCCGCCTCAAACCGGGAATCGCGCTCCCCGCCGCGCTCGCCGAACTCGACCCCATCGTGCGTCGACTCGGCGGCGCCGAACCGCGGCGCGGTCCGCAGCAAGGCGTCCGCCTGGTGCCGCTGCGGCAGGAAGTCGCCAGCCGGGTACGGCCCATGTTGCTCGTCCTGTTTGGCGCCACCCTCTGCGTCCTGCTGATCGCCTGCGCCAACCTGGCCAATCTGTCGCTGGCCCACATCGCCGCCCGCCAGAAGGAACTGGTGGTGCGCACCGCGCTGGGCGCCCCGCGCTGGCGCATCGTGCGCCAGATTCTCACCGAGTCCGTCGCCCTCTCTCTCTCCGGCGGCGTCTGCGGACTCCTGCTCTCGCGCTGGCTGGTACAAGCGCTAGTCAACCTGTATCCCGGCACGCTGCCGCGCCTCGAATCGCTCCATGCGTCGCCCGCCGTGTTCCTGTTCAGCCTGGTGGTCACGCTGACCGCCGGCCTGGCCGCGGGCACGTTTCCCGCCTGGCGATTCTCCCGCGCCGACCTCCACGGTTCGCTCAAGGACGCGGGCGCTCTCTCCCCCCGCTCGCGCCGCGGCGCTGCCTTTCGCGGCGTCCTCGTGGCCGCGCAAGTGGCCGCCACGTTCGTCCTGCTGATTGCGACCGGCCTCCTGCTGCGCAGTTTTCTGCTGCTGCGCGCCGTCGATCCGGGATATCGCCCGCGCAGCCTGCTCACCGCGCAAATCATCCTGCCCGAGAAGACCTACGGCAGCAAGCCGCTGCAGGTTGCCTTCGCCGATCGGTTCCTGGAACGAGTCAGCGCCCTGCCCGCGGTGGAATCGGCGGCCATCACCAACTCCCTCCCACTGGCTTACAACTTCCTGCTCACCGTCAATGTCTCCCTCGACGGCGCCACTCCCGAGACGCGCGTGCAATGCCGCGCCATCTCGCCCGAATATTTCCGCGCCATGGGCATCCCCCTGCTCGCCGGCCGCCCCTTCGAACCGGCCGATTCCGCGCGCGGCGGCGTGGTCATCGTCAACCAGTCCTTTGTGCGAAAATATTTCGCCTCCGGCAACCCGCTGGGCCGCGCTCTGCGGATGGGCGAGAAATCGGTCGTCATCACCGGCATCGCCGCCGACGTCAAGAATCGCGCGCTCGACGCCCGCTCCGATGAAGAGATCTACCTGCCCTTCGCCCAGATGCCCAATCTCTTCCTGGATGTCGCCGTCGCCGTCCGCCCCGGGTACGACCCCGCCGGCCTGGTCAACGGCATCCGCGCCGAGCTCCGCGCCATCGACCCCGATCAGCCGCTCAGCCGCGTCCAGACGATGGAGGAGATCCTCGCCGGAGCAGTCGCCCCGCGGCGCTTTCAGGCGACCCTGCTCGGTGCGCTGGCCGCGCTCGCGTTGTGTCTCGCCATGGTGGGCACTTACGGCGTGGTGGCCTATTCCGTCAGCCTGCGCACCCGCGAAATCGGCATCCGCATGGCCCTCGGCGCGCGCCGCCCGGAAGTGCTGCGCCTGGTCCTCGGCCGCGCCATGCTGCCGGTGCTCGCCGGCGTGGCCTGCGGAATCCCCGCCGCGCTGGCCGCTACGCGCGCCCTTGCCAGTTGGCTCTACGGCGTCGGCACGCTCGACGCGCCCACGTACGCCGGCGTCGCGCTGCTCATGCTGGCCGTGCCGCTGCTGGCGTCCTACGTCCCGGCGCGCCGCGCCACCGCCATCGATCCGCTGGCGGCGCTGCGATACGAATAGCGTCGGTAGGGGCACGAAAGTTTCTTGAGCGGAAGCGGAGCAGACGCGAGGTGCGTTCCGCGTCAGCACCCGCATTTTGACCCCTCCATGAGAGGTGTTACCGACGGGACCCGGCCAGCGGATATTGCGCTATTATCGGGAGGACCTAAGATGCATCGAATAATCTGCCGCTGACGCACTGAGGGCTCAATCAGCAGCAGATCTGACTCAGTACCTCAGTTGCGTTCGGAAGACCAGAGCCAAATGGAGTTCCGGAACGTTTATCACGGTCAAGGCCGCCGCACGGGTTCTGTGGTTCCGTGGCCAACGAGATGCCAATTGGGGCTTGCACCCGAAGATCTCGCGGCCGGAATTCCGCGCGGCGGCCGAAGCTGAAATCCGCCAGGAGTTTCAAAGCAGGGCTCTGCAGATGATTCCGGGGCGTCTTCCGGCCAGCAAGTGGGAATGGTACTTTCTAATGCAGCACTACGGCGCTCCTACACGGCTGCTGGACTGGACCGACAATCCTCTGATCGCACTGTTTTTCGCTGTCCTCGAACATCCTCGCGATTGTGACGCCGCAGTGTGGGTGCTTGACCCGTGGTGGCTCAATGACAAAATGAGAAAAGGGATCGATGGCCCGATGGAAGTCGACTGGGCGGAAGCGCAATCGTATCTGCCAGACACCGACCTGGAACATCTGTCGAAGGAGCTATGCGATAGATGGAAGTTCCTGACACCGCGGCCCACAACCACGGGATCGTCGCGTTAACTAAATACCGTGTCCTATCCGGACCGCGTCGTTGGCGACGAAGAGCGCTGGCATGCGATCGGCAGCGCCGGCGGTATCGCGATCATGCTGGTCGTTCATACAAGCGAGGAGCAACATGGCGAGGAAGAAATCCGCATCATCTCTGCAAGAAAAGCGAGTCCCGGCGAGCGCGCTCTTTACCACTCCTATCGGTGACAAGCAGCGCCGGGAATTGAAGCGACTCGCCGACCGTCCGGATTCGCAGATCGACTTTTCGGATGCACCGGAGCGGAGGCCGCGAGCGTCGGACGTTCAGATCGGACGTTTCTATCGGCCGATCAAACAGTTGGTGAGCCTTCGCGTAGACGCCGACGTGCTCCACTGGTTCCGGGGACGAAGCAAGAAAGACCAGACGTATATGAACGCGGTTCTGCGACGCGAAATGCAGTCGAACGAGCGGAGCCAGTGACGTCTGAACCTGCAACGCTGTGAGTGCGTGTCGCTGACAGCCCGCCAATTCTAGGCGACCGGTTCAGCTACGACGTCAATCTCACACTTCTTACGGAACCACGCACGAAGGACGCTATTATCGGGCCAAACCCGATTGGGGATTGGCCGGCAACCTAATGGGCATCCCGGATCGCCGACCCGCCTAAAATGGGACACAGGACCGAAGCCAACACGGCCCACGCCTCATAGATCCTGGGGCTGAAGGCCGGTCTTCTTTGAGATCTTTGCAAGGATGGCGGGGCCGAGTTGCTCGGAGTCGTGGAACGAGAACGGATAATCGGGCCATCCGTCCTTCTTCATGATTTTGTGAGAGCCTACCGTGCGGTCGTGACGCCATCCGATCCGTTGCAAGGCGGCAAATACACGGCGTGCTTTCGCCGCAGGCCAAGAGCTCATGCGGCAATGTCGAATACAGCATCGGCCGAATCGGGAGGCAATTCGCCATGGGCGATCCGATCGAGGACGATCTCCCGCGCGGCAGACTGCGCCCGTTGAATGGCATCCTGCTTAGTGTCGCCATACAGGAGAACGTTCAGCTCCGGCACCTCGGCGATCCAACGGCCATCGAGTTCACGATCGAGGTCAATTGTGAGCTTCATAGCCACAACTTAGCACCCAGGCGCGGTGCGGCCGCCGCATCCATGGAAGCCGCTCGCCCCGGAAGCTCCGTTCCCGGCCTTCCCCTTCCTTTCCCGCTTGTACAATGGAAAATCCATGTCCGTACCGTTGATCGATTTCCGGAACGTCACCGTGCAGCGCGATGCCGAAGTGGTGCTCGACGGCGTCACGCTCTCCATCCCGCAGGGCCAGCACCTCGCCATCCTCGGGCCCAACGGCTCCGGCAAGTCCACCTTCATCAAGCTCATCTCCCGCGAGCTCTACCCGCGCCTCAAATCCGAACCCTGGTGGCTGCGCATCATGGGCCGCGACCGCTGGAATCTCTTCGATCTGCGCAACCACCTCGGCATCGTCTCCAACGACTGGGTGGAAATGTGCACCCGCGATTACTCCGGCTTCGAGATCGTCCTCTCCGGCTTCTTCGGCAGCGTGGGCATCTGGCCCAACCACCAGGTCACACCTCAAATGGAAGCGGAAACCCGCGAGGTCATGGGCCTGCTCGAAATCGCCCACCTGGCGCAGCGCAATACCAACGCCATGTCGTCCGGCGAAGCGCGCCGCATCCTCATCGCGCGCGCCCTGGTGCATCATCCGCAGGCCCTGGTGCTCGACGAACCCACCACCAGTCTCGACCTCCGCGCCACGCGCGAGCTCCGCGAAGTGCTGCGCAAACTCGCCTCGGCGGCCATCAGTCTCATCATGGTGACCCACCACCTGCCCGATATCATTCCCGAAATCGACCGCGTGGTGCTCATCCGCCAGGGCCGCGTCTACCGCGACGGCCCCAAGCGGGAGATCCTGGAAGCCGGCGTGCTCAGCGCGCTCTTCGGCATGCCCGTCGAACTCCTCGAGCGCGACGGCTACTATCACGTCATCTGAGCGCTGTCAGTAGCCGCTTTCGCGCAGTTCCTCAACGGTCAGCGGACTCCGCGTGTCCAGCTTGCGCAGCAGCTTCTCCACGTGTTTCGCCAGGACGTCGCATTCCACGTTGACCCGCGACCCCGCCCGGTAGCCCGCCAACGTAGTGTTGCGATACGTGTGCGGAATGATTGTCACCGAAACCACGCCGCTTTCGATCGACGCCACCGTCAGGCTGATGCCATCGATGGCGATCGAGCCCTTATACACCAGGAAGCGGTCCAGTTCCGCGGGCACGCGGATGCGCAGCCACCAGTTCTCATCGCCCAGCGCCTCCAGTCCCAGGAATTCGCCGGTGCCGTCCACGTGGCCTTGCACGATGTGTCCGCTCAGCCGCCCGTTGGCGGCCATGGGACGCTCCAGGTTGACGCGCGCGCCCGCCCGCAGATCGCCCAGATTGCTGCGCTGCAAGGTTTCCGGCGCCAGGTCGGCGGAAAACGAGCGCGGCTGCAGATCGACGGCCGTCAGGCACACGCCATTCACCGCGATGCTCGACCCTTCGCTCGCGTCCGAAAGCACCGTGGAGCAGTTCACGCGCAATCTGGCGGAGTTCCCCTGCGCGCCGGCGCGCATCGCCAGCGATTCCACGCTGCCTAGTTCTTCAACGATCCCCGTAAACACTCACGTATCCTTCCACGGCGAATTCGTCGGGGGGAATCGGGTGAATGGTGATGCCGTGGACGCGGATGGCGTCCGAGCGGCGCCGCCGGCCGATGCCCCCTGCCAGCGGCAGGGCTTCCAGACCGCCCAGGATCTTCGGTCCGTAATAGAAGAAAATCCGGTCCACGCAGCCCGCTTCGAGCGCCGTCCAGTTCATCTTGCTGCCGGCTTCGATCATCAACGACAGGTACCGCTGTTTGCCCAGCCACTCCACCAGTGCCGACAGGTTGGCGCGACCGCCCGGTCCGTCCAGTATGAGGATGTCGATGCCCGCCTTCTCCAGCAGCTTGCGCCGCTCGGCGGACGCTGCCGAAGTAGCCACCACCAGCAGATCGTCCGCCGCGCTGCGGACCATCTTGGAATCGAGCGGCAGCCGCAGTTGCGAGTCCATCACGATGCGCAGCAGCGGCCGGCAGCGCGGCAGGCCGGCTCGGTCGGTCAACAGGCAGTCGTCCGAAAGCACCGTGCCTATTCCCGTCAGAATGGCGTCGTGATCATGCCGCAGTTCCTGCACGTGGGCGCGCGCCCGCTCACTGGTGATCCAGCCGCGGTTGTCGTCCGGAGCGGAAATCTTGCCGTCCAGCGTGATCGCTGTTTTCAGCGTCACCAGCGGCCGTCCGGTGCGCATGAAGTGCAGGAACGGCTCATTCAGTTTGGCCGCTTCCGCCGAAAACTCCGTGGCCAGTTCCACTTCCACGCCGGCCTGCCGCAGCTTGCGGAAGCCGTCGCCGGCCACCAGCGGATTGGGATCTTCGATGGGCGCTACCACCCGCGCCACGCCCGCGCGGATCAACGCGTCGGCGCACGGCGGCGTGCGGCCCTGGTGCGAGCACGGCTCCAGATTCAGGTACAACGTAGCGCCGCGCGCCAGTTCGCCAGCCTCCGCCAGCGCGATCACTTCGGCGTGATGCAGCCCCGCGTACGTGTGGAATCCGCGGCCCACTACCTCTCCGTCGCGCACCAGCACGGCCCCTACCATGGGATTGGGGCTGGCCAGCGACCGGCCTTTCCGTGCCAGGCCGAACGCTTCGTGCATGAAAGCGGCGCTCATGGCTCAAACAGCGATTCGATGAATTTTTCGGGATCGAACGGCAACAGGTCGTCGGCTGTTTCGCCCACGCCCACGTAGCGGATGGGCAGGTTCAGTTCGCGCGCGATGGCCACCACAATACCACCTTTAGCCGTGCCGTCGAGCTTGGTGAGGACGATTCCCGTCACACCCGAGGTCTCCGTGAACTTGCGCGCCTGCTCCAGCCCGTTCTGCCCGGTAGTTGCGTCGAGCACCAGCAGCACTTCGTGGGGCGCCCCGGGGATCACTTTGGCGGCCGTGCGGCTCATTTTCTGCAGCTCCAGCATGAGGTTCTCTTTCGTCTGCAGGCGGCCGGCCGTATCCACGATCACGTAGTCCATTTTGCGAGCGCGCGCCGCGTTGACGGCGTCGAAGAGCACCGCACTGGGGTCGCTGCCGGCATTCTGGCGGATCAGCGGCGCGCCGGTGCGCTGCGCCCAGATCTCCAGTTGCTCGATGGCCGCCGCGCGGAAAGTGTCGGCCGCGCACAGCAGCACGGAGCGCTGTTCGTTGCGGAAACGATGCGCCAGCTTGCCGATGGTGGTGGTCTTTCCCGACCCGTTCACGCCCACTACCAAAACGACGGCCGGCGGCTCCGCCACCCGCGCCGGCGCCCGTTCGCTGGCTTCCAGAATCTCCAGCAGGTGCGCGCGGATCAGCCCCCGCAATTCCACCGCGTCGTTCACCTGGTGCCGCTCCACGCGCTGACGGATGCGGGTGAGGATCTCGTCGGTGGTCCGCACGCCGATATCGGCGGAAATCAGTGTGAACTCCAGCTCATCCAGAAGGTCGGCGCTGATTTCCTTCTTCCCCTGCAGGGCGTCTTCCAGCGCCGTCACCAGCCCCGCGCGGGTCTTCTGGACGCCGCTCTTCAACTTCTCCAGCAGGGATGGCTCGCGCTCGACCGTTCCGAACAGAGTCTGGATCATTTTGCATTCATTTTACCAGGAGAGTAAACAGTTCACAGTTTACAGTTCACGTAAGACCGCCTCGGCCCGCGAGCCCGCCTGTGTTGGTTTCACTGTGAACTGTCTACTGAGAACTGTTGACTGTTTGTTTCAGCTCCATCCCCGGAGCGAACCGCGGCACCCGTTTGGCGGCGATTTCCATGGCGCGTCCGTTGCGCGGATTGCGCACGCGGCGCGCTTTTCGCTGCGACACCCCGAATGTCCCGAAGCCGGAGATGGTCACGCGGTCGCCCCGCAACAGCCCCGTCCGGATCCCCTCCACGAAAGCTTCGACTGCCCGCGACGCCTGCACCCTCGTCAGACCCGCGTCCATGGCGATGATTCCAACCAGATCTCGTTTGGTCACCCGTTAATCCTCGATGCCCGCGAGTTGTATCAAAGCGGGATGCCGGTGTCAACATGTACAGCCGGTGGCAGACCCGATGAAAATGTTTTATACTCCGATGCTATGACCGATACGACCGTGAAGGTGATTGCCGGGGTCCTGCTGGTGATCGTAATCGTCATCATCTTCGTTCGCCGCAAATCGAAGAAGAAAACCGAGGAGGACGATTTTTAGAGCGCCGCGCGGGCCGGCCGCCGCGCCGCCGGTTTACCGCGGCCGCCGCACGTCGTCGCTCAATACTTCGTTCAGCGACCCCTGGCGGTAGCCTTCCAGGTCCAGCGTCACGTAGCGGAAGCCCAGACTCTTGAAAATCACCGTGAACCGCCGCGCCATTTCCAAGGTGAGCGCGCGCGGCAATTCGTCCGGCGCGATTTCCAGACGCACCATTTCGCCGTGAAACCGCACCCGGAACTGGCGAAATCCCAGCTCCTTGATGCGTTCTTCCCCCGTCTCCACCGTCTTCACCGTCTCCACGGTAACCGGCGTTCCGTAAGGAATTCGCGAGCTCAGACACGCCGACGCCGGACGATCCCACGTGGGCAGACCCGCCAAACGGGACAATTCGCGAATGTCGGCCTTGCTCAGGCGGGCGTCGGCCAGCGGGGCCTCCACCTGGTGCTGCCGCGCGGCGCCCTGCCCGGGACGGTAATCGCCCAGGTCATCCAGGTTCACGCCGTAGATGATGCGCCCCAGTCCGCGTTCGCGCCCCACGTGTTCCAGGCGGGTAAACAATTCGTCCTTGCAGTGGAAACAGCGATTGGGATCGTTCTTCACGTACTCGGGGTTTTCGAATTCCAGCGTGCGGACATACTCGTGCGCAATCCCGAACTGCGCCACGAAGGCTTCGGCATCGCGTTTGTGCGATTCCGGCAGCGACGCCGAGTCCGCCGTCACGGCCAGGGCATTCCCGCCCAGCACATGCGCGGCGGCCCAGGCCAGATAGGCCGAGTCGGTGCCGCCGGAGAATGCTACCATCACACGGCCCATGCCGCGCAGCAGGCGAAACAGGTGCTCCTGCTTCTCCTGCAAGCGCGACGGACCCGAAAGTTCGACAAGCGCGGCCATCTCCTCCAGTTTACTGGAGTGGCAGGTCTTCCTGCCCGGTTGCGTCGGTTTCCGCATCCGGAATCACCGAAGCCGCCGCCACCTTGTCGTTTTCCTCCAGGCTCACCAGCCGCACGCCCTGCGACGAACGGCCCACCTGGCGGATGGTCGACGACTCGATGCGGATGATCTTGCCGTTCTGGCTGACAATCATCAGCTCGGAATCTTCCTTCACCGAGAGAATCGCCACTACGTCGCCGGTCTTGCGCGTGGTCTTCATGTTGATCACGCCCTTGCCGCCGCGTCCCGTCAACCGGTAATCCTCCAGCGGCGTCCGCTTGCCGTACCCGTTCTCGGCGATAGAGAGGATCAATCCGTCCTTCTCCACCACCTCCATGCCCACCAGGTAGTCGCCGTTCGCCAGGTCCATGGCGCGGACTCCGCGCGCCTGACGTCCCATGGGACGCACCTGGCTCTCCGCGAAGCGGATTGCCTGCCCCATGCGCGACCCCAGGAACATGAAGTTGGCCCCATTGGTGATCTTGGCGCCGATCAGTTCGTCGCCTTCGTCCAGCGACACTGCGATAATCCCGCGCGCCATGGGGTTGTCGAACTCCGCCAGTTCCGATTTCTTGATGACGCCGTGCTTGGTCACCATCACCACGAACTGGTCGTGCACGTTCAGATCTTTCACCGCCAGGAAGGCTTTCACCGTCTCGTCCGGCTGCAGGTTGATCAGGTTCGAAATGTGCTTACCCTTGCCGATGGTGGCGGCATCGGGAATCTCGTACGCCTTCAACCAGTACACGCGCCCGCGCGTGGTGAACATCAGCAGGTAGTTGTGCGTGGAGGTCACAATCAGGTGATCCACGAAATCCTCCGCGCGCGTCCCCATGCCGATGCGGCCCTTGCCGCCGCGCGTCTGCCGCCGGTAGGTGTCGACCGACGTGCGCTTCAGGTATCCGCCGCGCGTCACGGTGAGCGCCACGTCCTCGACGGCCACCAGGTCTTCGAGCCTGATCTCGCCGGTGTCTTCGATGATCTCGGTGCGCCGCTTGTCGCCGTAATCCTTCTGCACTTCGCGCAGTTCCTTCACGATCAGGTCGCGCAGCACCTTGTCCGACCCCAGAATCTCCAGGTATCCGGCAATGCGCTTCTGGATTTCCGCCAGTTCATCCAGAATCTTCTGCTGCTCCATCCCCGTGAGCCGCTGCAATTGCAGCTCGATGATGGCCTGCGCCTGTTTCTCGGAGAATTCGAATCGCGCAATCAGCGCGTCGCGCGCTTCCTTCGGCTGCTTGGCCGCGCGGATCATGCCGATCACTTCGTCCAGATTCTGCAGCGCCTTCTGGAAGCCCAGCAACAGGTGTTCGCGGTCGCGTGCCTTGCGCAGTTCGTACTCCGTACGCCGCCGCACCACATCCACGCGATGCTCGATGAAGAGCTTCAGCATGTCCAGCAGGCCCAGTTCGCGCGGCTGCCCGTTGACGATGGACAGCATGATCACGCCGAACCCCACCTGCATCTGCGTATGCTTGTACAGGTTGTTGAGCACCACCTCGGCCTGCTCGCCGCGCTTCAGCTCGATCACCATGCGCATGCCGTCGCGGTCGCTGTGGTCCAGCACGTCGGCGATGCCTTCGATGCGCTTCTCGTTCACCGCCGCGGCGATCTGCTCCATCAGCTTCGACTTGTTGACCTGGTACGGAATCTCCGTGACCACAATCTGGTCTTTATCCTTGCCGATGCGCTCGATGGCCGCCTTGGCGCGAATCTTCAACTGTCCGCGGCCCCGGGTGTACATATCGTCGATGCCCTGGCGTCCCAGAATGGAACCGCCCGTCGGGAAGTCGGGACCTTGCACGAATTCCCGAATCTTGGCCAGCGGCGCCATGGGATTCTGCACCAGGTGGATGGTGGCCTCGACGATTTCCGTCAGGTTGTGCGGCGGAATATTGGTCGCCATGCCGACGGCGATACCCGCCGACCCGTTCAGCAGCAGGTTGGGAATTCTCGCCGGCAGGACCTCCGGCTCCACTTCGCTTTCGTCGTAGTTGGGACGGAAATCGACGGTTTCCTTGTCCAGATCCTCCAGCAGCAGCGTGGCGATCCACGAGAGCCGGGCTTCCGTGTACCGCTGCGCCGCCGGCGAATCGCCATCCACCGACCCGAAATTCCCCTGTCCCGCAATCAGCGGATAGCGCATGGAGAAATCCTGCGCCATGCGCACCAAGGCGTCGTACACCGCCATATCGCCGTGCGGATGGTACTTGCCCATTACGTCGCCGACGATTCTGGCGCACTTGCGCGTCGCCTTATTGGGCGCCAGCCCCATCTGCTGCATGGAGTACAAAATCCGCCGATGCACCGGCTTCAGCCCGTCGCGAATATCCGGCAGCGCACGCCCCACGATTACGCTCATGGCGTAGTCCAGGTACGACCGCTTCATCTCGTCTTCGATATTCGTCGGAATGAGATTCTTGTTGCCGTCACCGCCGGGTGTTCCGGGTAGCGGGAGCGGCCCGCCGGTGGGCGGTGGAGTGCCGCCTGCGGGCGGACCTTGCGGGGGGTTTTCCTGATCGGCCAAGGTGTCTCCTCGATTGGGGGTTAAGTCCCTATTTTACCAAGAATTTAATGGCCTGTGAAGAGCCTTGGCTTTTTCGCGATCTTCGCCCTTTCTTCGCGCGCACGAATCCGCACAAAAGGGGGACAGACTTCTCTGTCCCAAGGCACCACTGTTGCGCCGCCGTGGACAGAGCGGTCTGTCCCCCTTTTTGCCCCGTCCGCGGACCTTCCTTCGCAAAGCGCTCTCTTGCCGCGACCTCTACTTTTTCACCGTGGGACTCGCCGGCGCGCTCCCGTCGCCGAATGAGATGGTCGATTCCCCCGTGAACTTGCGGTAGGCGGTAAATTCCACCTCGTTGCGCACGCGCCGCGGACTGAAGCGCGGCGTCATGCGCACCACTGCGCGGAGGGGCAGCAAATAGGTGCGCCCGCCCACCTCATCCGGTCCGTAATCCAGCGAACGGCTGGCCGCGCGCAACAGAAAATCGTTCGGAATGGTGTCGGCCTCGCCTTCCACGCGCATCACGTCCTTGGTTTCGCGATCGATGTAGACTAGCCCGTGCTCGCCCACCGTAGCCGCGTCGCTGCCCCGGCCGGATTGGCCGGCCACCAGGCGGTAGTGCGAGTTGCGAATGTCGATCTGGTACGACAACACATAGGTGGGCCGCTTGCGCAGCGTGGTCCAGTTGGACCATTTGAAGGCCGCCTGCGACGCCGCCGCGAACACGAAGTAGGTCATACTGCCGAATTCCCCACGCGAAAACGCTCCGCCCACCTCTTCGTAGGTGCGCATGGTCTTGCGGCCATTCATGGCGGTGAGCTTGTACTCTTCGTGGTGGTCAAAATAAGTCAACTGGACGGTCAGCGTGTCTTCGAGCGCCCAGTTGCCCAGCGGCGAACTGCCCCGTCCGGCGGCCACCTGGTAGCGGCGCACCATCTCCGTGCACAGGAAGTCCGGAAGGTTGTCGGTGTACGCAATCGTCTTGCGCCGCGCCGCACTGAGCACCTCCCGCAGTTCGTCCATGGTGGGTATCGGCGGCGACGCGAACCACGGAAGCACCGCCGGCAGCGGCAGATCGCGCGTCAGTTCCCGCAGCCTCTCCAGTTCGGCAATCGATTTCGGCCCCGGAGCTTCGCTCTCCAGTTCCTCGGTAGTGCGGTTATCCAGGCGCAGATCGAGCGAGATCTTCCGCAGCTCCTTCGCCAGTGGCTCGTCGCCCAACTCCCGCCGATTGCCGTCGCGCACCGCGCGCACCACATCGTCGACGGAATTGGCCGCGCCGCCCAGCGGCCATGCGCCCATGACGATCGCCAAGGCGAGCACCGGGAGCGAGCGACTCCTCATACACCGATTATGTCAGATCGACTTGCGCTTCCATCGTCCGCGCAGGAACATGGTGAGGCTCATCAGCGTGATGAAGGCCTCCGAAATGGGGATGGCCGCGAACACCCCGCGCACTCCCCAGCCGACGGGATAAGCCAGCAGCCAGGCCAGCGGGATCTCGCATAGCCAGAAGCCGACCAGGTTGATGAGCGTGGGCGTCACCGTGTCGCCGGCCCCGTTGAAGGCTTGCACCAGCACCATGCCGAACGCGTACGCCAGGTTGCCGTAGCCGATGATGCGCAGGCACTCGACCGCATGCGGCGCCACCGCCGGGTCGCGGCTGAACACCCCGATAACGGCTTCGGGCGCCAGCACGAATACCGCCGCGATCAAACCCAGGAACGCCATGTTGTAGAAGCCGGTCAGATAGACGGCACGCTGGGCGCGATCCGGTTTGCCGGCGCCCAGATTCTGTCCCACCATGGTGGCCGCCGCTCCGCTCAATCCCCAGGCCGGCATCAGTACAAATAGGAACACGCGGATGCCGATAGTATAGCCGGCGACCGCGCCGCTGCCGAAGGTGCTGATGATGCGCACCAGCGCGATCCAGGCGGTGTGCGCGATGGTGTTTTGCAGCACGCCTGTCACCGACACCCGCACCAGCCGCCAGAAGACTCTCGGCGCGAACACCACGTCCCGCCCGCGCACCACGATGCGGCTGTGGCCGCGGCAAAGGATCCACAACTGGAAGATGACGCCGATCGATCGCCCGGTCAGCGTGGAAATGGCCGCGCCCGTCACTCCCAGCGCGGGAAACGGGCCGAGGCCGAAGATCAGGCATGGGTCGAGCGCCAGGTTGATGAGGTTCGAGAGCCACAGCACCCGCATGGCGACAGACGCGTCGCCTGCGCCGCGGAATACCGCGTTGATGAGGAACAGCAGCATCACCGCCAGGTTGCCGCCCAGCACGATGCGCGTGTACCGGTGGCCCATCGCGATGACCGCCGGGGATGCGCCCATCCAGCCGAGCAGACGCGGCGCCAGGAAGAATCCCGGAACGCCCATGAGCAGCGATACCGCGATGCCCAGAATGATGGCCTGCACCGCCGCCGTCGCCGCGCCGCGCGGATCCTTTTCGCCGATGCGGCGGGCCACCATCGCCGTGGTGGAAAAGCAAATTCCGAAGGCCACGGAGAAGACCAGCGACAGCATGGATTCGCTGAGTCCCACGGTGGCTACGGCGTCCGCGCCCAGCCGCGAAACCCAGAAGACGTCGACGATGGCGAACAACGACTCCATGAACATCTCGAGCACCATGGGAGTCGCCAGCAGCAGCACCGCGCGGCTGATGGAGCCTTCGGTGAAGTCCTGCTGGGTGCCGCGGACCGCCTCGGCGAGGGATTGCCAGAGGGTGCGGCGGGGTTCTTCAATGATGACGGCGGGCATAAGAAAGGTGCGCCTCCAAGCGCTTCAACAGGGGATGAAAATGGCTGCGAGCGACGGGCGTTAGCGAACGATGCAAACGCCGGAGGTCGAATCCGCAGCCGCACACGGGACGCCGGGACGGACAGCCGCCGCGTTAGCCGGGGCTGGAGTCCGCGAATTGTCTCCGTTTGCGCGCATGGAAAGCGGGGTGCTCCGATAGCACCTGTTGGCAATATACATCGAGACGGAACCCGGATGCAACCACTGGTCGGTGGGGGCGAACGGGGTGCGGTCCCTGGAACCGCGACCGTCAAGGGAGCGGCCCGACGATAGCCTAAAATAAAAACCTTGACCCTGACGCTACGTTAGGCCTGACGCTATGAGTGGGAGGTCCCCAGTGAGCAAGCTGTATCGGGTGCAGGAGTTTGCGGAACTAGCCGGTGTGACGGTCCGCGCCCTGCACCATTATGATCGATTGGCGCTGCTGCGGCCCAGACGCACCGAAGCCGGGTACCGGCTGTATGGCATCCGTGAACTGGAGCGGCTGGAGCAGGTAGTGGCGCTGAAATTCCTGGGGATTCCTCTGAAGCAGATCAAGCTGCTGCTGGACCACGACTCGCGCCAGCTATCCGACGTCCTCCAGTCGCAACGGCGCGCCCTGGAGGAAAAACGCCGATGGCTGGACCAGGCTATCGGCGCCATCCGGGACGCCGAGCGTGCCATTCATCCGGATCGGCAGACCGACGCTGCGGTGTTGAAGAAGATTATCGAGGTGATTGAGATGCAAGACAACGCGGATTTTATGAAGCAGTATTACAGCGAAGCGGCCCAGGGCAAGATGGCGGAGCGAAAAGAACAATGGACTCCTGAACTGCAGGCAGCGACTACCCAAGCGTGGACTGACCTGTTCCGCGAAGTGGAAGCGGCGCTAGGGGACGATCCAGCCAGCGAGAAGGTGCAGGCGCTGGCGGCGCGCTGGAAGAAACTGGTGGCAGCCTTCACACGCGGCGACGGCGAGATCGCGGCCGGCGTCGGGAAGGCGTGGGGCGACCGTCAGAACTGGCCGGACGCCACCAAACAGCAGACCACCGCGTTCGCCAAACCGGAGATATGGCAGTTTATGCAGCGCGCCATGAGCTGCGCCAAATCGTAACCGCTATTTGCCGGGGCTTTTGGCCAGGAGCTGTTGCACCCACCAGCGATTGGGGTTCAGCACCAGCGCCTTGTTGAGAGCGTCGCGCGCCTGGTCCTCTTTTTTGTCGTTGCGCAGCGCCACGCCGAGGTAGATCCACGCCTCGGCGTTCTTGGGATCGATCTCGATGGCTTTGCGGAAATCCGGGATAGCGACATCGGGTCCGCCGCCCAGTTGCGTGGGCAGATACAGATTGCCGACGCCGCGCGCCACGTACACGTTGGACGATTTGGGCGATCTCTCTACCGCTTTGGCGATGGCGTCCTTGGCCTTGGCGCCGTACCGCAGCCCGCTCATCAGGTCGGCGATCGCCTGGCCGTACAGCTCTCCGAGCACGCGATAATACTCGCCGGAATCGGGTTTGAGCGACACGGCTTTCTCGCCGAATACGATGCCGCGCTCGGCCACGTCGTGCGCCGGTTTGCGTTCCTTCAACTCCAGATGGACGGCGGCCAGGTACGACGCTGCGAGGGCGGCCTGATACTGCACCTTGGCGTCGTTCGGCGCGGTCTGCGCGGCGGACGCGGCGGTGTCCAGCAGTTTGCCGAGAGCGGCGAGATCCTGCCGGTCGCGCGCCTGATCGAGCGGCGACGGGGTGGAGCTCGCGGCGAAGAAGAGAGCGGCCGATACCAGAACCAGTGTCATATTACAGCGTCCGAATGCCCTTCCGCTGGAATACTAGAAAATAGAATCCGACACACAGCAGCAGAAGCCCGTTCATTGCCAACACGGGAGGGGCCGAATATTGTAGGACGAGGCGGCCGGCCAACAGGTTTCCCATGGGCATGCCGCCGCGGAACGCCACATTGTAGACGCTCATCACCCGGCCGCGCATTTCGTGGGTGGTGATGAGCTGTACCAGCGAATTCACCATGGTGAACACCACCATCAGGGAAGCGCCCGAGAGGAACAGGATGCCGCAACTGAGCCAGAACGTGGTGCAGTAGGAAAACGCCCCGATCCAGATGCCCAACAGGACCAGAGTGACCAACGCCACCAATCCCTTGCGGCGGATATTTCCCAGGCCCGCCACGGTGAGCGCGCCCAGAATGGAGCCGGCGCCCGAACAGGAGAGGAACATGGTGAGGCGGGTGCCACCGGAATCGTGGAACACTTCGCGCGCATAGACCGGCAGGAAGGTGAGCAGCGGAATGCCGAGCCCGGCCATCAAGAACGCCAGCACGATGAGGGCTTCCATGGATCGCTGCTTGCGGACAAACGCGATGCCTAGTTTCATGTCCTCGATGATGCTCTTCTCGGTCTTTTGCGGCAGAAAGCGGAGACGGATGATGGTGAGGGAGATAATCGGCGCCAGAAACGACAGCGCATTCAGTCCGAAACACCAGGTGTTTCCGAGTTTGGCGAACGCCAGCCCGCCGAGCATGGGTCCCACCATGCGCGCCACGTTGAACTGGATGGTCTGCAAGGCGATGGCGTTGGACAGATCTTCCTTGTCCACCAGCATGGGGACCAGCGCCTGGTAGGCCGGGCCGCCAAACGCCTGCGCCAGCCCCGACAGAAACGACAGGCACAGGATCTCCCACACGTGAACCACGTGACAGGCCACCAGCACCGTCAGTATGCTGGCCGACAACATCTGCGTATACTGCGAGGCCAGCAGCAGGTGGCGGCGATCGATGCGGTCCGCCAGCACGCCGCCCACCAGCGAAAACAGAAAGATGGGGATGCTGCCCAAAAAGGCGTCGAGCCCCAGCATGAACGCGGAGTGATGGCTGAGGTCGTACACCAGCAGGCTCTGCGCCAGAATCTGCATCCACGTGCCGATGCTGGAGGTGCAGGCGCCTACCCAGACCAACCGGAAATCGCGATATTGGAAAGCTTTGAAGATTTTCCGGAGCACGGCGAGAGCTACCGCAGCGGAATTTCCCGCTGGTTGAAGTGGCGTGAAGGTCCCAAAAGGGAATTGTATCAGGTCGCAGGGAGCGGGTTGGGCGGAGCCGGCGGCCAGCAGTTTGGAGCAGACTGGACGCCGGGAGATACTGGTAGTTTGCTGCTGGACGGCACATTGAGCGAACTGGCGCGCTTGACCGCGGAAATCGCCCGCTTTTGCCGCGACCACGCGCTCGCGGAAGACGTGGAGTTCGATCTCAACCTGGTGCTGGAGGAGTTGTTCGCCAACGCCCTCCGCCACGGTGGCTGCCAGGGGATGCGCGAGGCTGTGCGCGTCGACTTGAGAATAATGGAGGACGGCGTTCTGATCGAGTTCGCCGACCGCGGCGCGCCCTTCGACCCAACTGGCGCGGCCGAGCCGCAACTGGATGCGCCGCTCGCAGAGCGCGGAATCGGCGGATTGGGTCTTCACCTGGTGCGCCAGATCGTGAGAGACTTGCGGTACGAACGCGTGCACGGCTGGAACCGCCTCACCATGCGGCGGCCATCGAAGGAAGGGGAAAATTGAGGGCCATGATACAACTGACCGAGGAGACGAGGGGCGCTTGGCGCGTGGTGACAGCCACCGGCCGCGCCGACGCCGAGACCGCCGACGCGCTGGAAGCGGCGCTGCGGTCGGCGGTGGAAGCCAATGCGCGCGTGGCAGCCGATTTCGCGACGCTCGATTACATTTCGAGCGCCGGTCTGCGCGCCGTGCTGCAGGCCGCCCGCGCGGCGCAAACCCGCGGCTCGGAGTTCGCCGTCTGCGGCATGAGCGCGCCGGTGCGCAAGGTATTCGACATGAGCGGACTGCACCACGTGCTGAAAATTCACGGAGAACTGCCATGCTGACCATGTTGGAAGAAGTGGTGCTGCTGGCGGTGGACGAAACCTCCGGCGGGCTGCGCTCCACGCGGGAATTCGGCACCGCGTATGCGCTGGTGGGCGCGGTCTTCTTCGATCTGGCCTTGGCCCGCAAGATCGACACCGGCACCGAGGCCATCCACATCCTGGACAAAACCCCCACCGGCAGCGCCACGCTCGACCGCGTTCTGGCCGCCATGGCGCAGCGCGGCGACCTGACGACCGTGCGCCAGTGGATTGAAGAGATTTTTCAGTGGCGCCGCGATCTGGAGGGCGAAGCGCTGGCCTCGCTCATCGGCCAGGGCATCCTGCGGCACGAGTTGTCGAAGCGGCTGTGGATCATCGATGTCGAGCGGTTTCCGGTGGCCGACGGCCAGACCCACCGCGACGTCCGCGTGCGCCTGGCCGAGGCGATCCTCTCCGACACCATTCCCGAGACGCGCGACATCATGCTGGTGAGCATCGCCGAGGCATGCGGCCTGCTGGAGTACGTCCTCACGCGCGCCCAACTGGCGGCCCGCCGCGACCGCATTCAGACGCTGTGCCATCTGGAGACCATCAGCCGCACCGTCACCCACGCCGTCCTGGGTTTGCACGCCACGCTGCGCCCCGGCATTCCGAAGATGATGTGAATGGGGGACGCCGAGCACATGCCCGTGGCCGCCGCCATCGGCCGTAGCCGCCGCGGATTGCTGCCGTTTCTGGGGATGGCTTCGGGCGCCAGCGTCGCCACCATCTATTACAACCAGCCGCTCTTACTGTTGATCACCCGCACCTTCCGCGTGTCCCCGGGCAGCGGCGGCGCCATTGCCGTAGCCACGCAACTCGGCTACGCCGCCGGAATCCTGCTGTTCGTGCCCTTGGGCGATATCGTGGAGCGGCGCAAGCTGGTGCTGCGATTGTTTGCCGCGGTTGCGCTGGCCCTGGCAGCGGCCGGTCTGGCGCCCTCCTTCTGGATTCTCGTGGTTGCCAGCGTGGCCATGGGGGTCACGGCCTCGGTGACGCACGTGCTGGTTCCCATGGCGCCGGAACTGGCCGGCCCCGGCGAGGGCGGCCGCGCCATCGGCACGGTGATGACCGGCCTGCTGTTCGGCGTGCTGCTGGGTCGCGCCGCGTCGGGCGCGGTGGCGGAAGCGCTGGGATGGCGCGCCGTATTCCTGCTGGCCGCCCTTCTCACTGCCGCCTTCGTGCCGCTGCTGGCGTGGCGCTTGCCGCCGCTGCCCGCGCTCAGGCCGCTGCGCTACCGCGCCGCACTGCGCTCGCTATGGGACCTGATTGTGCAATATCCGCTCTTGCGCGAAGCCGCGACGGTCAGCTTTCTCTCCTTCGCGGCGTTCATCGCCTTCTGGACCAACCTGACATTCTTTCTGGGGTCGCCGCATTACCATCTGGGCGCGGGTGTGGCCGGCAGCTTCGGCCTGCTGGGCGCTGGCGGCGCGCTGATTGCCGCCCCCGCCGGACGACTGGCCGACCGCTACAGCCCGCGCGTCACGCTGACGGTCGCGCTGGGATTTCTGAGCGCCGGATTCGTGGTGCTGTGGGTGTTCGGCTACCATATCGCCGGGTTGATCGCGGGGGTCATCGTGCTCGATATCGGACAGCAGACCTCGCAGATCTCCAACCAGATTCGCATTTTCAGCCTTTCCGCCACCGCCCGGAGCCGTATTAATACGGTGTACATGATCGTGTTTTTTCTGGGCGGAGCGACCGGGTCGGCGCTGTCCGCTGTGGCGTGGAGCCACTGGCAATGGAGCGGCGTCTGCGGCTGGGGATTGGCGATGCTGGCGCTCGCCTGGCTGCGCCACGTAAGAGCCAGTTAAGCCATTCGAAACGGCTACCTTCTATTGCAGTTGCTCGCCGCGGGCTGCGAAGATTTCGAGCAGTTGTAACACTAACTAGCTAGCCGATGAATGTGGATCCTGTGCATGTAAGCGGGGTAGTTGGGCATCGACTCCTGGGCCACGCGGCCGGCGTCGCTCAACGCCTCCTCCACCGTAATGCCCGGCCTCGGCCGCCCCACCATCTGGAAATTCCAAGTGGCGATGCCTGTCGTGAGTTCACTTGGGCTCAGGCTCAGGGGCACCCACAAACCGGAGTGGTTTAAGTGCCCTGGTTTGAGGGGAAACTCAAAACCGCAGGGCATTAGACCAACCACGATGTAGGGCCTGCGGTCGAGCAGAATCGTCTGTCCCAGGATCTGCCCGTTCCCGCCAAATCGGTTTTTCCAGAGGGCGCAGCTCAGCACTGCCACTGGCTCGTGTTCGTCGTCCTCCTGCTGTGCGAAGACGCGGCCCAGCAACGGTGCAACGCCCAGAGCGCGAAAGGCATCGCCGCTGATGCGTGCCGCGTCGACCACTGCCGGCTGGTGTAGCCCGGACAACTCAAGAGTGGTCTCCTGGTAGCCGCCAAGACTCGTGAAACTCTGAGTGTTGCGCACATAATCGCGGATCTCCGGCGCCGTCACGCCGGGCTCCCAACCTACGCCTTCGAGGCGGTCCCCCAAGACGACGAGCCGTCCCGCGTCGGGAAACGGCAAGGGACGTAAGAGCACTCCTTCGGCAATCGAGAAAATCGCCGTTGTCGCTCCGATCCCAATCGCCAGCATGAGTGCTACGGTGACCGAAAAACCAGGGGTCCTCAGCAAGTGACGAATTGAGGTCTTCAAATCGCGCAGCAAGCCCGTCATGCGTACCTTCTGTTGCCCGGACAGACCAGGGTAGCAGCGCCTCACCGGGCTCGATTTACCCTATATCCAACCTGGATGTCAGCCGATATGTTACTAAGGATGACAAATTTTCGGACCCAAACCTCCTATACTGGCGGTATGAAGCCTGTCCAAGTCTTTACCGTGGTACCCAGCCTGCCGCCGTCGCTGGAGCGTCTTCGCGCCTTGGCCTACAATCTGCGCTGGGCCTGGGACCACGGCACTATCGAGCTGTTCCGTCGCCTGGATAGCGACCTGTGGGAGTCCACCGGACACAATCCGGTGCGCATGCTGGGCACCATCAGCCAAGCCCAGCTGGATGCCGCGGCCCACGACGAATCGTACCTGGCGCAGCTCGACCGTACGGCGCGCGAACTCGACGATTACCTGTCGGCTGAGTCCACCTGGTACCACCGCTCCTACGGCCAGACCGATGGCATGTCCGTGGCGTATTTTTCGGCTGAATTCGGATTGACCGAGTGCCTGTCCATTTTCGCCGGCGGCCTCGGCGTGCTGGCGGGCGACCATCTGAAATCGGCCAGCAACCTCGGTTTGCCGCTGACGGGCATTGGATTGCTGTACCAGCAAGGATATTTCGGGCAGTATTTGAACGCCGCCGGCTGGCAGCAGGAATCCTACGAGGACAACGACTTTCAGAACCTGCCCCTGTCCCTGGAGCACCATTCCAATGGCAGCCCGGTCACGGTGGAGGTTCGCCTGGCGGGCCATTCGGTCACGGCTCAAGTCTGGCGCGCGCGCGTGGGACGCCTGCCGCTCTATCTGCTCGATACCAATCTGCCCGCCAACCGGGCCGAAGACCGCGATATCACCCGCCAGCTCTACGGCGGCGACCTGGAGATGCGCCTCAAACAGGAAATCCTGCTGGGGATCGGCGGATACCGCGCCCTGGAAGCTCTCGGCATCCATCCCACGGTGTATCACATGAACGAAGGCCACGCCGCGTTCGTCGGGCTGGAGAGCGCCTGCCGCCTCATGGAATGCCGCGGCCTCTCCTTTGCGGAAGCGCGCGAAGCTGCTTCGGCCGGCCTGATCTTCACCACCCATACGCCTGTCCCGGCCGGTCACGACTATTTCCCGCCCGGCCTGATGGACCGCTACTTCGGCGAGTACATGGGCCGCCTGAAACTGTCGCGCTACGAGTTCCTGGGCCTGGGACGGCAAAATCCCGGCAACGATTCCGAGGAGTTCTGCATGACCGTGCTGGCGCTCCGCATGGCCGGTCCCAGCAACGGCGTCAGCGCGCTGCACGGCAAAGTCAGCCGCGAGATGTGGAAGGCCATCTGGCCCGGCGTGCCCGAGGATGAGGTGCCCATCGGCTCCGTAACCAATGGCGTCCACCTGCGCACCTGGATCTCGCTCGAGATGAACCAGCTCTACGACCGCTATCTGGGGCCGAAATGGCGCGTGGAACATGCCGACGCCAAAGTCTGGCAACGTGTGGAATCCATCCCCCGCGAGGAACTCTGGCGCACGCACGAGCGCCGCCGCCTGCGCCTGGTGGCGTTCGCCCGCACCCATTTGCGCACCCAGTTGCAGCGCCGCGGAGCCCCGCAATCGGCCATCGACGCCGCCGGCGAGGCGCTCGACCCGGATGCCCTCACCATCGGATTCGCCCGCCGCTTCGCCACCTACAAACGCGCCAGCCTGCTGCTACGCGACGTGGAGCGGCTTGCCCGCATCGTGAATGACGCCGACCGGCCGGTGCAGTTTGTGTTTGCCGGCAAAGCCCACCCCCGCGACGACGCGGGCAAGCAGTTGATCCAGCAGATCGTCCGCCTGGCGCAATCCAAGGACTTTCGCCGCCGCGTGGTCTTCCTGGAAAACTACGACATGGGCGTGGCCCGCTATCTGGTGCAGGGCGCCGATATCTGGCTGAACACCCCGCTGCGTCCGCTCGAAGCCAGCGGTACCAGCGGTATGAAGGCCTTCGCCAATGGCGCCATCAACCTGAGCACATTGGACGGCTGGTGGGACGAAGCCTGGATCGACGCCGTGAAGGGCAACTACTTTATCGGCTGGTCCATCGGGCGCGGCGAGAACTATGACAATGCCGATTACCAGGACCAGGTGGAATCGGCGGCGCTGTACGACCTGCTGGAACACGACATCATTCCGACCTTCTATGAGCGCGGCGCCGATGGCCTGCCGCGCCGCTGGATCGACTGCATGAAGTCGTCGATCTCCCATCTGTGCCCGTCGTTCAATATGCAGCGCGTGGTGAAGGAGTACGCCGCCGATTTCTACGTGGAGGCGCACGACCACTACCAGCGGCTGATGGCCGATGGCGCGGCGCGCGCCCGCGCCCTGGCCGCCTGGGAAGGGCGACTGCGCGCCGGCTGGTCGCAGGTGCGCGTGGCGAGCGTCGAAAAGGGATGGGACACGGAACTCGCGGTCGGGGGCCGGATCTGCGTCCGCGCCAAGATCCAACTGGGCCCGATCGCCCCGAACGAGGTCGCGGTGGAACTGTATCTGGGCCGGCTCAATTCGCAGGGCGAGATCGCCAAAGGCACGCCGCTGGCGATGGAGCTGGCCGGGCAAACTCCCGACGGCCTGCACATTTTCGAAGCCGCCGGCGTATCATGCCTGGAAAGCGGGCTGCACGGCTACACCGTGCGCGTCCTGCCGTACCACCCCGATGAGGCCAAGAGTTTCCTGCCGGGTCTGATCACCTGGGCGTAAATGCCGCGGAAGCTCGTCGTCGCGTTTGGGTGCCTGCTGTGTTCGGTCGTGTGCTGGCGAAGCTTCCTGGTTTTCGAGGGGACGGAGTTTGGGAGCGGTTCTCTAGCCGGCAACCAGGTTCTCGCGAGCTTCTTATTCGTACTGGCGCTTGGCCTCTCCTTCAAATTCCCAAGGTCCGCTGCCATCAGCGCGCTGATCGCGTGCTATTTCTCCCTGCCGTTGTATTTCTACCTGGTGTTTCCGCGACCCTTCCGTCAGGTGTGGCCGGGTCAATGGAAGGTGCACGAACTCCCGCGCGAAACGTTCGTTTGGGACGGCTGGTGGGTGACCGGGATCCTCGCCACGGGGTTCGTGGCATGCCTGTGCGCTCTGAGTCTCGCCCGCAGCTTGACGGCTCGCCATTCCGGCGGGGATCGGGCTCCAGAAACCTGAAGCGATCCGCCAAAGCGCATTCCAAGTACCGCTCACCCCTTCTTGTCATAAACTGAAAACTCCATGCCCGAGCGCTCCTTCAAGAAGGAAGTCGAAAAGCTCCATCTGCGCGCGGGCGAGGAGTTTCGCGGCGAAGGCATCCTGGCGGTCACCAAGGCGCTGCTGCAATCGGGCGTGTCCTACGTGGCGGGGTACCAGGGCGCGCCCATTTCCCACCTCATGGATGTCCTCTCGGATTCGAGCGAGATCCTCGCGTCCCTGGGTATTCACTTCGAGCACAGCGCGTCGGAAGCCACCGCCGCCGCGACTCTGGCCGCGTCGGTACACTATCCGCTGCGCGGCGCGGTCACCTTCAAATCGACCGTCGGCACCAACGTCGCTTCCGACGCGCTGGCGAATCTCGCTTCGGGCGGCGTGACCGGCGGCGCGCTCATCATTGTCGGTGAGGATTACGGCGAAGGCTCCAGCATCATGCAGGAGCGGTCCCACGCCTTCGCCATGAAGTCGCAGATGTGGCTCCTCGATCCGCGGCCCAACCTGCCCTCCATCGTGCACGCGGTGGAACAGGGCTTCGCGCTCTCCGAGGCCAGCCATACGCCCGTCATGCTGGAGTTGCGCATCCGCGCCTGCCACGTCCACGGCCGCTTCATCGCCAGCGACAACGTCAGCCCGCGGTTTCGCCTGAAGGACGCCATCGAACATCCGCGCCGCGACGTCTCGCGCGTGGTGCTGCCGCCGGCCAGCTATCTCCACGAGCGGGAGAAGATCGCCGAACGGTGGCCGGCGGCCCAGCGTTTTATCCAGGAGCAGGCTCTCAACGAGTTCTTCGGCGATGCGTCGGGCGAGCTCGGCATCATTCTGCAGGGCGGCATGTACAACACCACCGTGCGGGCGCTGCAGTTGCTGGGCCTCTCCGATATCTTCGGCGACACGCGCATTCCGCTCTACGTTCTCAACGTGACGTATCCGCTGGTGGACGACGAGATCCGGCGCTTCTGTTCCTCCAAGCGCGCCGTTCTGCTCATTGAGGAGGGACAGCCGGATTTCCTGGAGCAGAACCTGCACGCCCTGCTGCGCAAGGCTGGAATCGCGACCGCGGTTCACGGCAAGGACGTGCTCCCCATGGCCGGCGAATATACGGCCGCGGTGGTGGGCCGCGGCATTCGCCAGTTTCTGGAGCGCGCGGGCGCGGGCTCGCTGATTCGCGAAACCCGCACGGCGCCGGCCAATCCGCTGCCCATTCTGGCGGCCCATGTCCATCCGCGGCCGCCGTCGTTCTGCACGGGATGTCCCGAGCGGCCCATCTTTACAGCCATGAAGCTGGTGGAGCGCGAACTAGGGGAGCACCATGTAAGCTGCGACATCGGCTGCCACCTGTTTTCCATCCTGCCGCCATTCAATATCGGCGCCACTACCATGGGCTACGGCTTGGGATGGGCCGGCGCGGCGGCGCTGCAGACGCCCGAGACGTCGCGCCGCACCCTCAGTGTGATGGGCGACGGCGGATTCTGGCACAACGGCCTGACCAGCGGCGTCGGCAATGCCGTCTTCAACCGCGCCGACAGCGTCCTGCTGGTGGTCGACAACAGTTACACCGCGGCCACCGGCGGGCAGGATATTCTCTCGTCGCAAGCCGAGAACCCGGCGCGCGCCACGCGCCATTCCATTGCCGACGCGGTGCGTGGAGTGGGCGTCCGCTGGGTGCGCACCATCACGCGCACCTACAACGTGGCCCGCATGCGCGATGTACTCCGCGAAGCTCTCACTACGCCCGAAACCGGGCCCAAAGTCATCGTGGCGCAGAGCGAGTGTATGCTGAACCGCGAGCGCCGCGTGGCGCCCGAACGGCGGCGGATGGCCGCCGAGGGCCGGCGCGTGGTGCAGGAGAAATACGGCGTGGACGCCGACACCTGCACCGGCGACCATTCCTGCATCCGCCTCTCCGGCTGTCCCTCGCTCACCATCAAATCGAATCCCGATCCGCTGCGGCTCGACCCGGTGGCAACCGTCATCGACAGTTGCGTAGGCTGCGGCCTGTGCGGCGAAGTGGCCCACGCGGCGGAGCTCTGTCCTTCGTTTTATCGCACGGAAGTGGTGTCGAACCCCGGCTGGTGGGAGCGGGCGCTGGCTCGCGCGCAACAGGCGGCGATCGGCTGGCTGCAGGCTCTATGAGCGATCGCCCCATCACCATCGCGATCCTGGCCATGGGCGGCGAAGGCGGCGGCGTCCTGGCCGACTGGATTGTGGACCTGGCGGAGCACGCCAGGTATCGCGCGCAGACGACGTCCGTGCCGGGCGTGGCGCAGCGCACCGGCAGCACCATTTATTACCTCGAGCTCTTCCCGGAATCGGACCGCGAGCCGGTGCTGGCCCTGATGCCGGTGCCCGGGGAGCTGGATATCGTGGTGGCGTCGGAGTTGATGGAAGCCGGACGCGCCGTCGAGCGCGGCTTCGTTACCGCCGAACGGACCACCCTGATCGCTTCGTCGCACCGCGTCTATTCCATGACGGAGCGCACCGACCGCGGGGATGGGCGCGTGGATTCGGCGGTGCTGATCGACGCCTGCCGCGCGGCCGCGCGCCGGTTCATTTGCGACGATTTCGCGCGCCTCGCCGCGGAGCACGCGAGCGTGATCAGCGCCGCGCTTTTCGGGGCACTGGCCGCGGCGCAAGTCTTACCGTTCGATGGCGAGCAGTTCGCCGCCGCCATCCGCCGCGGTGGGGTGGGCGTAGAGTCGAGCCTGAAAGCCTTCGCCGCGGCCGCGATTCCCGCGCCGGCGTCTCCGGCCGTGGCCGCACCGCCCGATTGCGAAGCCGTCATCCGGCTGGGCGCCCGACGGCTCACCGAGTATCAGGATGCCGCCTACGCCGATCGGTATCTGCAACTGCTCGCGCCGATTCGCGAGATAGGCGACGCCGATCTGCTGCGCGAAACCGCTCGCTACCTGGCGCTGTGGATGAGCTACGAGGATGCCATCCGCGTGGCCGATCTGAAGACTCGCCGCGACCGTTTCGAGCGCCTGCGGCGCGAGGCGCGTCTGAGCGCCGGCCAGGTGCTGCGCGTCCGCGAGTTTCTGCACCCGCGCAGCGAAGAACTGGCCGATATTCTTCCCGCCTGGCTGGGACGCCGGCTGCTGCGCACCGGATGGGCGCGGCGCGCGATCGAGCGGCTCACCCATGGCGGCATGCTGGTGGAAACCACGTCGGTGAGCGGTTTTCTGCAGCTAATAGTGCTGGCGAAATTGCGCCGTTTCCGCCGCCGCAGCCTGCGCTTCGAGCGGGAGCATGCCGCCATCCGGCAGTGGCTGGACGCCGTCGCCGGTCTGGCCCGAGTGAACCGCGCGCGGGCTCTCGAAGTGGCGCAATATCCGCGCCTGCGCCGCGGTTACGGCGACACCTACGAGCGCGGCTGCCGCGAATTCGACGAGACCCTTCATGACGCCTTATCAAGCTGAAATCCTGGTCCGCTTCGCCCATTGCGACCCCGCGGGTATTGTCTTTTACCCCCGCTACATCGAGATGATCAACAACCTGGTGGAAGACTGGTGCCGCGACCGCGACATCCCCTACGCCGACATGCACGGCGGACGGCGCATGGGGCTGCCGGCGGCGCGTTTGGAAGTGGATTTCCTGGCTTCCAGCCGCGTGGGAGACATTCTCTCGGCCAGCCTGGCGGTGCGCTCGATCGGCGCCAGTTCGCTGACGCTCGATATCGTATTTCGCGGACCCGACGGTGCCGATCGGGTGCGCGGCAGCCTGGTGCTGGTTCTGGTGGACGCGGAATCTAAACGCCCGGTTCCGATTCCCGACGACGTGCGCGCCAACATGGCGCGATGAATTCCCGTTGCCCAAAACCGCTACGCGCGTAGCGGTTTTCCGTGCCGCTTTCAATAAAACCAATCAGTTAGATCCGAAAAACCGCTACGCGCGTAGCGGTTTTGCCTTGTGGGGCAGGGAATTCCGCCGGGATTCGCTTCCCCGCAAAGCGGAGCCGCAACCAACGCGACTGACTTGCAGCGCCGGTCGGACTCTGCACTGCGTGTCGGAAGGCGGGTTACCGATTACCAACCCGCCCCACATAAGGCTGTCGCGGGCCGCGGAGGCTTAGAGCAGTTGTAATACAAGGCAGCGAAGCGCTTTGCAACCGCGACCGGGTAGGGAGCGGCTCGGGCGACAGATGAGGAACCCTATGTTAGCGACTGTTCCAACGCGGGGGGATCGCAACTCTTCGTCGGGCCGCTCCCTGCGGTCGCGGTTCCGGCGGGAACGATGAGGGCCACCTGCCAGCCATCGTCAACGGGACATGGCGGCGACGGGATCCGGCAGCGACTTGCGCAGTTCCCGCATCTCCCGGCGGCGCGCCTTCCAGCGCAGCCAGAAGGCCGATAGCGCCACCATCGCCGCCGTCAACAGCGCGGTGGCGAGTACGGCCACGGGAACCGACATGGTCCGCTTGATCGGCCTCGCCAGACCGCCGTAGACCAGGATCACATGCACCCAGTACACCATCAGCGAGTTCTTGCCGATGCACTGCATCCAGCTCCAGCCGGGGCCGGCGCAGTACTGCGTCCAGAGATAAGAGGCCGCCATAATCGCCAGCGAGATGCCCACGCGGATCAGGACCAGAGTGGGGCTCTCGGTCCAGAAATTCGACTCGGCGTACAGGGACGCTGGAATGTTCGACAGGTACTGCGCCACGAAAATCAGCACGAAGCCCACCAGCGCCGACCACTGCATCAACCGTTCGAAGCGGTCCTCGGGGGAGCGTTTGACCATCACCCCCACCGCCAGTCCAAAACCGACGTAGGAAGCGCACGGGAAGAACGGGAACTGACCTCGCCCGGTGGCGGGCACCAGGTATTCGCGCAGCAGACGCGGCAGCCCGTCCCAGGGCAGATGCGCCATTACCGGCGTTGCCGCGGCGATGGCCAAGGCGGCCAGCAGGGTGAAGCGCACGCGGTTGGCGGAATCGAAGATCGCAGCCGTGGCGAACACCGCCAGCCCCACGCCCATGCAGTTGAGGATGTCCACCCGCGAGATCTCCTGCGGGTTGGCGTTCGGCAGGCTTCCCAGGTAATTGGTGAGGCGGAAGAGAAACGCCACGCCCAGAATGTACCCGGCGCGCTTCAGCGAGATCAGCCAGCGCCGCAGGGCAACGGGCTCGCGGCGGCTCAGGCTTTCCATCTGAAACGCCGTGGTCATGCCCGCCATGAACAGGAACAGCGGCGCAGCCATGCCGCCCACGAACTGCGAATAGATGTACGGCCCGCCCTCGCGCAGGTCCAGGCGCACAAACGAATTGAACGTGTGGCACTGGATCATGATGAGCACGGCCAGCCCACGCATCCAGTCCAAAAAGGGAAATCGGTTCACAAAAGGATGCCTCCATCATATCGAAATGCGGCCGGGCCCGAAACAGCCGAATGCCGGCGGTGGGCCATTCGGTTTATCATGCAGGAACAGGAGCTTCCCCGACGCCATTCACCTGCAACATTTGCGGCCAATCCGGCCCACCGCCGCAACAGGGCCAGGACCCGGAGGTCGGCACCTGCTCGCGCTGCGGCTCCAATGTGCGCTCGCGCGGGCTTCTGTGGGCGCTGTCGCAGGAACTCTTCGGCGCCGGCCTGCCGCTACCCGGGTTTCCTCACCTGACGACGCTGCAGGGCCTCGGCATCGGCGATTCGGGCGTCTACTGCCATCGGCTGCAGGAAAAGCTGGCCTACCACAACACTTTTTTCGACCGCGAACCGCGCCTCGACATCACCCGGCCGCCGGAATCGGAATTCGGCAAATACGATTTCGTCACTTCGAGCGAAGTCTTCGAACACGTCCTGCCGCCGCCCGAAGAGGCCTTTCGCAATGTCTGCCGCCTCTTGCGGCCCAACGGGGTATTCGTCTTCACCGTGCCGTATTCGCTGGAGCGGAGCACCATCGAGCATTACCCGGACCTGCACGAGTACACCATCGCGCAACTGGGCGGGCGCCACGTGCTGGTGAACCGCACGCGCGACGGCCGGGTGCAGGTATTCGAAAACCTGGTGTTTCACGGCGGCCCCGGCTCCACGCTGGAGATGCGGATCTTCTCCGAGTGCGACCTCCAGCGCATGCTACTGGAAGCCGGCTTCCACAGCGTGCGCATCTACGGCGAAGCGTGCCCCGAGTTCGGCATCGCGCGCGACGGACCGTGCTCGCTGCCGATCGCCGCGCGCAAGGGCGAGTTCGCGCTCGGCAGGGAGACCACGCGCGAGCTGATGGAGCAGTGGAAGCGCGTGGTCCGCTCGCCCTGGCTGCGTCTGGGCCTGAAGCTGCGGCTGGTGCGCTGAGCGACTATCCGCGCCCCGCCAGGCGCTTCCACAATCCCGTCCGCGATTTCTGAACGCCCAGCAGGTCCATCAGCGGCGCGGAGCCGGCCTCATCGAGCGGCACGATGCCGCGCAACACTTCAATCACCTCCGCCAGGCGGGCGAAGTGATCGATGCAGTGCAGGCAAGCGGCGGCGTGCTGTTCCATTTGTTCGCGGCCGCGCCAGGTGGCGCGGCCATCCAGCACATCCAGGAAGACTTTGGGCGAGAGGCAGTCCTTGCCCGATGCGGCGGCGGCCGCCACGCCCAACGCGCGGCCATTCTCGGCGAGCAGGGTTCGCCTCCACGCGTCCACCTGGCCGCGCAGCAAGTCCGCGGAGCGTTCGCGGATCTTCCCGACGGTGACCGGCGCCATGCGCAACATGGCGCCGGTTTCGGCGTCGCTGTAGCGCATGGTCTCGATCCACGCCGCCAGCTTCTCCGTCATGGTCAACGGGGCGAATGCCTGGGCCACGGTCTCCAGCTCGATCTCGATATCGGGCGGTGGCGCGGGCAATTCGGCCACCAGCTTCTGGCGCAACTGGGCCACGAACCAGCGTTCCGGTGCGGGGTCGAGCGATTGGAAGAGGCTGGAACCCGGCTGGCGTTGCGCCGTCAAAACCCGTTCGATCGCACGCACCGTGTCCGCACTCTGCGCGGGGGCTGGGTCGTAATGCGCCGCCAGCTTGCGCAGAATCGGAACATAGTGGGTAATGAAATGCCGCCACCCCTCGGCTTTGTCCTCGCGGCAATCGCGGATCATTTCGTAGCACGTGTAGATCATCTCCTTCGATGGTACAGGGAACCGGCGAGGCGCGGACCGCTTGCAGCCGACCTCCAGGGGGAGTAAGCTCCGGAGTAGAGGGACTGTCATGAAGATCCATCTCGTACTCGTTTTATCTTGCTTGTTAGCCGCCGGAGCTTGGGCTCAACACGGCGGCGGTGGTCACGGCGGCGGCGGTGGACATGCGATCGGCGGCGGTGGCGGCGGCTTTCACGGAGGCTCGTCGGGCATTGCGTCCTCCCGCGGATTCAGCAGCGGCGGTGGAATTGGCGTCGGAGTAGGCATCGGCGGCTATCGCGGCGGTGTCGGCTACGGCGGTGTGGGCTATCGGGGCGGCTACGGCTACGGATACCGCGGCTATGGCGGTTTCGGTTTCGGCTTCGGGCTCGGCTACTATCCTTACGGTTACGGCTATTGGCCAGGATATTACGGCGGCTATTATGACTACGGCTATCCTTATGGCTACTACGACAGCAGCTATTATTCGTACCCGGCGCCAGTCGCCGAGTACAATCCATCTCCCAACGTGACGGTGGTTTACGCGCAGCCGTCGCAGCCGACGTACAGCGGCTATTACGGCGCGCCCGCGCAGGGCGGTTACGATCAGTACGGCCAACCCATCGGACCCGCGCCGCGCGCGGCAGCGCCCCCACCCGCGCCAGCCAGCGCGCCCACGGGATCGCCGATTTATCTGATTGCTTTCAAGGACCACTCCATTCAGGCGGCCGCGTCGTACTTCGTGACCGGCGCGACGCTGCATTACGTCACCCTGGAGCACCAGGAAAAACAGGCGCCGCTCGACAGCGTCGACCGGGCGCTTTCGGGGCAGTTGAACCGCGAACGGCGCGTCGCATTCGCCCTTCCCAACTAAGAAACCATCGAACCCACCAGGGGCCGGTGTGCGCGAGCCGCCGGCCCTTTTTCTATTTTAGGGTGTTCGGAACCCTACACCTTTTTACAAGAGCCCGGTTGCGCTCCGTGTTTTGTTTGATTTAGAATCACTCAACCGAGCGTGCCGGGGAGGTTCCCATGAAGCCGTTCTCATTTGTCATCGGACTGGTACTAACGTGCAGTGTTTCGGCCCTCTGGGGCCAATCCGGCGAGGTCGCCGGAAATCGCGCCGCCCTGGCTCTCGCGGCGCAAAACAACAGTCCCGCGGCCCTGGCGGCGTACGCCGAGTACCTGGATCGCTATGGCGACCCGGCGGCCCGTTCGATCTACGCGCGTCTGGTGGAAGCTCGCAAGAGCGCTGGCGATACCGCCGGCGCCGCCGCTGCCTCGCGCCGGTTGGCCCTGCTCGACCTTCTCGAGGGCGACCGCGAAGCGGCGCGGCGCGATTCCTCCGCCGCCGGCAGTCCGGTGACGATTGCGGATACTCCCGTCGATTCCTGGCCGATGGTTCCCCTGCCGGGACCCATGCGGAGCTTCGCGCGCATGGCGGCGCTGTCCCCCGAGGCGCAACCGGCCGACATCCTGCCGGCCCTGGCGCGCAACGTGGTGACCAACGGGTACGAAGCGTCGCAGAATAATGAAGCGCTGGAGCAGACCGAATATCTGAAACTGGTGCACCGCTATCTGTCGCAGGCGCGGGAACTGGAGAAACTGTCGGGCGATACGCGCGTGATCACGGTTCCCACTTGCGATTCGCCGATTGTCGCCGACCTGGTGCGCATACTGGGCTTTCGCATGCGCGGCGGCTGCGGATCGGAAGTGGTGCTGGAAACGGTCAACGCCGCCCGCGCGTTTCTCACCACGGACTCCGGCTTCCCCGTCAATCAGCTTGAGGAAGCGTTGAGAACCAACCGCCCCTTCACCTACGATTTCCATCCCACCCGCGTTCCCGTGCTGTTCGGCCCGGAGTACTGGATGAACGGGACGAAGGAGCCGGTGGATTTCATCGAGAACTTCATTTCCGATCCGGCCAATTGCCGGCTGTACCTGGGATTCTCCAAGCTCGATCTGGACACCGCCCAAGCGCTGCGCAAAGAGGCCACATATACTCACTGGAAGGCCTTCGCGCACGTGCTGGATTTCTTCGGCGGCATGTTCGAAATCCGCAACGGCGCGGCGGTCACTCCCGGCGGCGCGCACGCCATCCCGATGTGGACGGAACTGGTGGGCGTGGGTCCCGATAAGGGCGCCGAGTTTCTGGACAGGCTGGTCACCAAGGACGACGGCTGGCTGTGCAGCCTGTACGATGCGCTGGCGCGCATCCGCGGCCCGGTGCGCGATTACCTGACCGATCCGGCGCGCATGAAGCGCTTCTACACGGCGGTGCGCGGCCGCGTGACCAGTCCCGGTCCGGCGCGGCCGGTGTTCCGCGCCAACAGCGATATGATGCTGCTCACCACGCGCCTGCAGGTAAGCGCCGATGGCAAGCCGCACATCCCCGGCGGCCTGGAAGTCTGGAAGAACCTGTTCATCAAGGATCCGCAGGGCAAGTACGACGGCAAGCTGACGCGTCTGGCCAGCACCTGGAAAGAACCCGACGACGTGCTGGAAGCGCTGTTCGCTCTATGCCGCAAGCAGGTGGAGAATGAACCGCTGAAAATCTTCATGGCGGTCAGCGACGTGGACCGCAACCGCGCCGAACCGCTCTCGACCGCGACGGTGGAGCGCCTGGTCCACAATTATCACGCCTACGGCAGCCAGTACTCGGTGTTCAGCGAATCGCGGCGCATCAGCGACAAATCCATCGGCCAGTTTCTGGATGCGGCCGATGCCCTCACGCATATGCGCGAAACGGGCGAGCGCAGCGATGCCGCCGGCGTCCTGCAGTCGTTGGTCAGCCTGTGGCAGATTCTGGTGCGGCAGGGCGCGATCGCCGATACTCGAGCGGACGCGGCGTTCTCCGGAATCGTGGCGCCCTTTGCACAGTTGAAGAGCAGCCGCGATTTGTTCAACGCGGCCCGTGGCGGCGTCTGGCTGTTGCTGGGCGAGCAGGCGCCGGCGGCGCAGGCGCAGGATCGCATGGTGGATCTGCTTTCGGGAGCGGGCGCCTCTACCGATACCGATGCCCGCGAGGAGATCAAGGCCGATCTGCAACATATTATGGATGCGCAGCGGGTGATTCCGCTGGACACCCTGCTGCAGCTCGCCGACCACCTGGAGGGCACACAGAAACTGCCGGCCGCGCAGTTGAACAAGCTGATCGCGCGCCTGAGCGAATTTCAGATTCCGCGTCCGCCACTGACCGCCAACGAAAAGAACTCCATGGGCTTCGGCTATTGGACCGACAAGCACCTGGATGCCGAGCGCAAATTGAATCTGAAGGCGTCCATCGAGAAGACCGCGGGCGACGCCGAGAAGATGAAAGAGCTGACGGCTCTGTTGGTGCCGTTGATGCGCGACACCCTGCTGGCCTTCAGCTACGCCCATTACGCGCCGCCGGGAGCGCAGATTCTCTATACCAATCCGCTGTTCGTGCGCAGCCACGATTTCATCGGCGGCGAAGGGCAGCCGCGCACCTGGCATCCCACCGAGACCTATGGCACCGGCTGGCCATCCAATGGCGGCGGACGCCTGGTGGGATCGCTCGCGACCCTGCCCTACGCGCTGGCCGAAGCGGAGCAGAACTTCCTGATTCCCACCCATACCCAGGCGTTGATCTGGGGCGACCTGGTGCCGCAGATGATTCTCAGCGCCAAGATTCCCCGCTGGTGGAGCGTCACGCCCGAGCAGGTGCATTGGGTGGGGCTGCACCTGCGCTACGGACGCGAACTTTTGGCGGAATCGGCGCTCGACACGAAGGTGCGCAGCGAGGTGCTGACCACGCTGGCGGTGCTGGCATCGCCGCAGCGCACCAGCAGCGTCCGCCGTCTGCTGGAGGCGGGCGAGGTGAAAGCGGCCGCCGACCTGGTGACGCCGTCGGAGCTGTTTTCGCTGGCGCGCGAAGTGGCGCCGCAGCGTCCCCCGGCCAGTTCGCCCCTGCTCATCGAACTGCAGCAGATGGCCAAGGATCAGCCGCAGGCGGCCAGTTACGCGGCCATCTCGCGCGCCTTCGGAACGCCCAAGCCGACGCTGGCCAATTCCTACGAACCGGAATTGCTGTATCTGCGAACGTTCCCCACGCTGATGGGCTACTCCAGCCGCATCATGGCGGAAAGCTGGGAATCCAACACCCTGTATTGGGCGGCCCTGGCGGACGAGTTGAACCTGTCCCCCGGGCAGCTCAACGTGATGATTCCGCAATGGACCGAGAAGCTGGTGGAGCAGATTTTCGCGTCGCATTTGGAGGACTGGCCGGCCGTTCTGAAGTCCCTAAGGGCCGTGGGCGACGATGTACGCGAGCGGTCCCGCGCGGCGGCTAAAGAGCAGAAGCGCGCACTCGAATAGATTTCCGATTCCAACGGGGAAAACCGATGACACTCTCTCGACGAGGATTCCTTGGAGCCGCAGCCGGAAGCTTGGTGCTGCGGGCACAGGACCAGCGGCCCGTGTTCCGGGTCAAGGTAGACATGGTGGTGTTGAGCTTCCAGGTGACGGACAGCAAGAACCACTACATCAACGGCCTCAAACACACCGATTTCCGCATCTACGAGGACGGCATTCTGCAGCGTATCTCGACCTTCGCCGAGGGCGCCAGCGCGCCGCTGGCTATTTCGACGGACGGCTCCACGCGTCCGCTGAACGAATCGCAGGCTGACGCCCTACCCGGCATGGAACGGCCGGACGCCTTCGTCGGCACCAATGTCTTCGTGCTTTTCGATACCAGCAATTTCATGTACAAGAGTTTCGTGTACGCGGAAGACGCCATCACCGATTTCCTGCGCGGGCTGGACCACGCCGATTCGGTGGCCGTCTACACCTTCAGCCGCAATCTCTCGCGCGCCGCTACGCTGACGCACGAGCACCGCGAAGCCATCGCCGGCCTGCGCAACGCCGTGGCCGGTGACGATACCGCGCTCTACAACGCCTTGCTCCTGACCCTGCGCGACGCCGCCAAAGTGCCGGGCCGCAAGGTGGTGATCGTGTTTTCCAACGGTCCCGACAACGCCAGCATGGTGGCGCCCGACGATGTCCGCGTGGTGGCCGAGAACGAAGGCATCCCGATTTACGTGATCTCCACCGCCGAGGTCAACAAGGATCCCATCTCGAGCGGCGTGTTCCGCCGATTGTCGGCGAATACCGGAGGGAAGGCGTATTGGGCGCGCACCTGGCAGAAGCAGATGGAAGCGTTCGAAGACATCCGCGAGGACATGAGCAACTCGTATACGGTGACGTATTATCCGGCGGCCAATCCGAACGAGGGATTCCGGTGGATCCATGTGGAGATCTCGAGCGACCCGGGAAAGAAATTCCGCGTGCGGTGCCGGCCGGGGTATCAGCCGAGTAAGGCGTAGGAAGACGGAGCGGTAGTACGTACAACCTTCGTGATTTCCGCGGGAGCGAGGCCTACGGTATCCGGCCCGTCAAACCGGCGGAATCTTTGGGGACAATTGGAGCATGGCCATGAGCTGGATCATCTCGTAGCGGTGCGTTTTCGACCGGTGCTTTGCAGCGGAAGTCTTGCTGCGAACATGGAGGCGGATCCGGTAAGGCGGATAGCCGGGGGGCGTTTTCCGGGCGAGCTAGACCTTGCGCGGCCTCACTTGGCGGACGTTGCGGGGCGGCGCGATCTTGACGGCTCTGGCTCTCGCCGGCTGCCAAGGGGTTGAGTGGTCGGAGCTGTATTTCACTCGTCGAAGTCCGGCAAGGGCGGATTTGATCGGGACCTGGATTCCCACGCCTTCGATTATCCGGGACACGAGGGAGCGGGGTGGAAACGCAGTTTCCGAACACGAGTTGGTCCTGAGGGCTGACGGGAGCTTCTCGATGATCAACATGCCGAACTGGTGGGTCCACGCGGGTGAGCCGCGAAGGAGCTTCGAGTCCGGATCGGAAGCCTGGGAGTTGGAGGAAAGCAAGGACGGAGTTACCTTTTGGCGGACCAATCTTGACGTTGATGACCACCGTCAGGCTGCGGGAAGGGGCGCAATGGAGGGCGCATGGGTGTACACTGAACGGGATTCCGGGATCTGAAATTGAGATCCCTATTACGAGGAGGAACTATGGCTTTCCTGTTCATCTCGTTAGCTTGCCTTACTCTGTGTGCGGCCATATTTGCGGCCACTTTCGCGATTGACCACTTTGCCTCGATTTGGGAAACGGCAGACCCCAATAGTTGGCGAGGTCGGTTCAGTTCCTGGGCGACGAACAGCAAGAGGCTCGATGTCGTAAAAGGGTTATCGGGCGTGGCGGCGGCGTTCGCATGTCTGGCCTGCGTTGTAGCGGTATATTATGCGCTGACCTTTGTAGGCATTGGGGGTGAAAGACGTTTTGCGCTTTACATCACCGGCGGACCCGGCACGGGCGGTGGTGAGACGCTCCGCCAGTTTTCCGCCACGAAGGGCGAACTAAGCCGAATGCCGATGTTTGAATATGTAGATAGCCACCGTATCGTGAAGGGTCGCGTTTCAAGTCTGTTGCCGATCGGCGGCGGACTGACGCATATTTGTGTTGCCAATGGCGCCTACTGCGGACTGGCCGATTCATCGCTTGAATTGAAGGCCGGCGACACGGCCTATATTCGCATCGGCAGACCTCCCGCCGGCCAGAGACGGCCGCCTGGCTGGACGATCACCGCCGACGAGGCAAAGTCGCTCGCGGCGACGGCGAAATTCACAATCGAGGACAAGTGAGATGCGCGGCATGAACTGCCCACATTAGCTCACCTGGCACCATTGCAACCTGCGAACGCCACGGATGCGCCTCCATCTGAGGGTCAGAAACTCCGCTCGGCTACCTTGATCTTGTTTGAAGTGACGAGTCTCAACGTCTGATCTGTGTTTCCGGCACCGGACCGTAGGCGGATGATGCACCGGCAAAGTCGATCTCGAAGCGGTCCAGCGTCACACCTGGATCCAGCGCATAGACGGTCAGCGTGTGACTTCCTGGCGTCAACGGCACGTCGTGGATCTCCACCACCGCCCGGTTGTCCAGCACGTTCCGCCGCCACTTGGCGCCGTAGTACTCGATCCTGTAATCGAGCACCTTCAGCTTGCCGCCATCCAGCGAGACCGCGATGCGCAACTTGTCGGCCTTGGTGATCGGGAAAGTCGGCAGCGCAATCGCCCTGACGGTCGCGATCTCATCGATCACATAGTTGGGGAAGCTGTAATCGCGATCGGGAGGAAGCGTGACGAAGCGATACGTCACGCGGGGCGCCTTCGCCAAAGCGTCAGGATTCTCGGCATCGACGGGTGCAAGATCCAGATCGGCCTGCAAATCGGCGCCGCTATGTCCGACCCCGTCCAGCACATGCCACGCGCCGATCATGATGTCGGCATGAGCCGCAAACATCGACACAACACCCTGGGAGTCGACGAACGAGGCGGTCTTATCCTGCACCGGCGGCGCAATACGGACATGCACCGCAAACGGCTGTTTGCCCGCGCCGCAACTGACCGTCACGAGGCCTTCGCCTTGCTTCGGCGCCTTGGCCCAATCGACCGACACCTGGAGGCGCTGCTCGAAGGTCTTGGTTGCCGTCAGGAACTTGCCAGAACGGTGATCGACCGTGATCCACGGCGCGTTCGGCTCGGCGCTCCAATCTTCGTCTATCGGCGCTTGGGTGAACACGTCGAGATAATAGCGGCGTTCCCCCAGTTCGCGGATGAATGACGGCAGGGTGGGCGTCCACCAGCCCACGTCATCGAAATAGCCGCCGCCTTCGACCTGCACGGCGCAGGTGCGCGCGTCCGCGGGGGCCCTCCAGCTTGGGACGTACGGCGCTTCGTAGTCTGGCAAGGCATGGGGATAGTCGTTGACGATATTGCGCCACTTGCCGTTCTCCACGCCATCGTTGAACCAGCGCGTGTCAGCGACAATCTTCTCCTGCGCCTGCGCGGCCTGCTCGGCATACACATTGGCGCTCGCCCGGTGCTGCAGCCCGTAGGCGATGGACTTGTCTAGATCGAGCTGGCGCAGGCTCAGGTTGCCCCCGACGCTCACTGTGTATTGCACGAGTTGATAGAACGCCGCCTTGCGGTCTTCGGGCATGGCCGCCATAAGCCTGGCCGCCACGGCCATGATGGACTTGTAGGCGTCGGCCCGGCGGGCATTCTCGTCGCCGAAGTCGAGGATGTTGAATTTGCCTTGTTGGACTGACGATTCCGGGAAAGTCGTCGAGAATGACGCCATCTCTGGATTCCTGTCGAAGGCGAGCTTGTAGTACTGCCACATGACGTGGGCGATCTCGTCCGGGTGCTCGGGGCCGAAGGTGTGCCCCGCCCAATTGCGCAGATACGCCTGGACGCTGGTGGGCTTTTCGAACGCGCCGGCATCGAACGCCATCGCCAAGAAGAAATCCGTGAGGAACTCGACGGGCTTGATCGAGCCGACATTCAGCACCCACAGCTGGCGCGCATCGAAGTGATACGCCTTCATCATCTCTTCCCACATCAGCGATGGGTCGGTGGAGCCGAGCCAAAGATAGGTCCCGGGCGCGCCCCAGAAGGTGGCGTGGTAGTACACCCCTGCGCCGCCGGGCCGCTTCCGCTCGCTAGGGTTATCGAGCTGCATGTCGTACCCGAAGTTGTCCTCCGACCAATTGAGGATGATGTCGGCGGGCAGCTTCAGGCGGCCGGTGTTGTAGGCGGGCGTGATCTCCTTGTAGGGCGTGAAGACCTGTGGAATCCGGTCTGCCGGCTTGTGCAGCACTTCGCTGAGGATCTTGCGCTGCTCGGCGATGACGTCGCTCAGGACGTCGGCCATCTTCTCGGGCGTGTCGACACCTTCCATCGGGAAATCGTCAGCGCCGCGTAGGCCTACCGTGTAAATATTGTCGTACTGGCCGAACTTCTCGACCGACTCCCGCCAATATTCGATCATGCGCCACTTATTGGTAAGCCAGTTGTAAGGGCCCATCGTCTTGGGGTTCCACTCGTGAGAATTGTTGCGAAGCAGCATCTCGACATGGGAGCTGCCGCGGACGATAGCGTAATCCCGGGCCAGATCATAGTTGGCGGGTATTTCGTTGAATGCCGTGTCGTGTCCGCTCATGGCCGGCCACAGCATGTTGGCCTTGAGCCGCCACATCAGCTCGAACACGCGAGCATACGTCTTGGGACCGATGCCGCCCTGGGCGGGATCGAAGGCGCCCGCCGCCCAACGTTGAAGGCCGCCAGTGTTCAGGAAGAACCCACGGTACTTCACCGAGGGCTCCTTCGAATAGCCCAGTCCGGCGTCCACGACGATCCGATCGACTTTGCGGATCTTGACGTCCGCCCACCACTCCCAGGCGGAGACGCCCATCTCCCGGGTGAGGTCGATCACGCCCCAGATCGTGCCGCGCGTATCGGAGCCGAAAATCACCAGCGCTTTTTTCGTGGGATCCCACGGCGCCGGAACGGCCGCGCGGCCATAGGCTTCCCATTTGCCCTGGATCGCAGCCGTGCCGATGCTGTTCTTCCGGAGAAGCGCCGCGATAGACGGCGACGACGCCAGCCCGATTATGACTCCATTGCCTGGAGCGCTGTTGAGGTCGGCGCCTATGGCGGGTGATCGACCGGTCAACTGTGTGAGATCGTGGGCGAGCAATTCCGCAGCCTTCTCGACCGGCGTACCGGACTGCCGGTCGTAAGAGATTGCGGCGACGCTTCGCCCGTCGGAAAGCGTGAGCGTGACGGCGCCTGCGTTGCCAACCATACCAAGGCTGGCGAACGCGAGCATAATCCAACTCGGATAAGCCATCTTATGGAGAGCATCCCGAACGTTTTGCATCAAGTCCGGATCTTACCACGCAGCCCATGCCGGCCCGCCCATAGTGATCGCCAAGTGCTACTGGAAGGCTAATCGGGACGCTGGCAGGTGAAGTTCGCCGCGTCGTCGATGCTCCCCGAACCTTTATAACGGGCGACTTCGGGCCACGGGCACAACGGACGCGTCCGTACAGTCTGACCGTTCACGATTCGCGCGGCCGGGATGGACGCTGGAACCTTCCCTTCCTCAACCCAACGGACCAGGGGAGTGGCGGTGTCGAACGTGCTCGTGCCGATGCCTCCACCGCAGTGGAACATGCCGGGCACCATATAGAGGCGCGCGAATTCCGTGGTCGATGGGCCCATCCTGGCCATCACGTCCTCGTAATATTCCAGCCCCATGCGCGGATTGAGCTGTGGGTCGGCCCATCCAAAGTACATCAGCAACTTGCCGCCGTGCTGTCGGAAGGCGGTGAGGTCGGGATCGGTCGCGTCCAGAACCTGGCGCGCGAAAACCATGTTGTCATAATCCTTGTCGATATCGAACTTCTGCATCGCTTCCGCGTCGGTAAGGTTCGCCAGCGGCGTGCCTGGGCCCAGTATGAAGCGGATGAATCCGGTGGCGTAACCGTTCCACGCGCTCTGACCCCCCGCGGTGTCGATGTGCTGTCCCATCCAGCCACTCTGGCCGTTGGGACCGGCAACTTCGGCGCCGACAGGCCAGCCCGGAAAATACCGCTTGCCCTGGCGGGTGACGTCTCCGTAAAGACGATCGAGCGCCGCGATCTGATTGGCAGTGAAACAATCGGGACCGTCGGTATCGCCCTGGCAATGGGGAAGGTCGCGCCCGGGGCGAAAGCCGCACGCCAGCGGATTGTCGATCAGGCCATCCTTCAAACCGTCCTTGGCATCGCATTGATCGTAAACTCGCGCCGCCAGCAGACTCAATTTCGCGGCTGGGAAGGGATTCGCGGCCAGCCCCTGCTTCCAATACACACGCGCGATCTGACCACCGGTGTAGTTGAGCCCCGGCGACCCGGCGATGATGCCGTCGAAGTCACCGGGGAACCTCTGAGCGAGCATCAGAGCCTGGCGGCCGCCGGTGGAGCAGCCGTCGAAGTAGGACTTCGTCAGTGGGCCGGAGTAATAAGCGGCAATCAGGCGTTTGGCGGTCTCGGCGGAAACGTGCAGCGAGCGAAACCCGAAATCGATGAACTTCTGGCGATTGACGGCGAATGTTCCGCCGGGTTCGCGTTGCGCCGAGTGGCCGGTATCGGTGGCGACCGTGGCAAACCCGGCTCTGAGACCGCGCGCGCGATTTTGCACGCGGCCCGCAGCCTCGAACGACTCACCGGCAAAACCGCCGTTCCCGAACATGTAGAGGCGGCCATTCCAGGCGGTTGGCAGGTTGACTTCAATATTCATGTCGGGCTGCACCAGAAGCCCGACGCGACAGTGCTCCGGTGCGTTATCGGATGCAGCGACTATGCGCGCCGAGTAGACCGAGAATTCATAGCCAGTGAGGGTAACGAGTCCCGCGCAGGAAGCGCGGGGCCGTGATGTGGGAGATGGCGATTTGTAGTCGCGAAACTGCACGCCTCCACCGCCCTGGGAAAACAGCGGAACGGCGAGCAGGAAAATGGCGATGGCGACGAAGATGGCGGGGCGCATGCACCGCGATTGTACATCAGGAAAGGCCGCGGCTGCGCAGTCGCTTCTTCCGCATCCTGAGCCTTCACAGATCGGATCAATTCGGACAGGTCGGCGTCGAATTCCGGTGATTGACGGATGGCAGTGACGATGGAAGGATACTTGGCGTTGTAGTCCTCGTTGCGCGACCGGAGGTGTACCCGCCCGCTGCTCTTGATGGCCTCTGCCCGGAAACCATCGAGCTTCAGCTCGTTACGCCCACGAGGCTCCCTCGGCCAGCTTCCCGGTGCGCTCGAGGAGAATGGGTTCAACGCATCGCTGAGCTACTGGCCCGGCGGAGGCGTGAGGCGGAGGAGAAGCCTGCAGAGAGGCCGCCGGCTAGGGAGCAGTCTAAGCCCACGGCCCGGCGCAAGAGGGCATAAGGCAACTCAGGCGGGTACGAATACAATGCCCGAGTCCCAAGAGCCGAGCGCGGTTGGCGCCCTCCACGAAGCCGCAACTACCGCATGCGATCCCCAACCCGGACCCGAAGTTGGAATCGTCGACGACCTGAATTCGTGCCGAGCTACATCGAGAACACCCGTCGACCGCGATACTTTCTGGTGCTCCCAGGACAGCGGTGGTAGCTGGGCCGTTGTCTCCGGCATAGCCAAACAATCCGTTCCCTGCCACCGTCGTGATGACTCCGTTGGTCGCCTTCCGTCCCGATTGTTGCCGTGTCGGCGATGTACAGGTTGGCTCCGCGTCGATCCGCGGCGCAGTGACAGCATGGCGACGTCCTCGAGCTTCATTTCGCGGGCCAGCCCCGTTAATTGCGGCGGCTGAGTTCGCGCGATAACAAGAATGTGGTTTCCGTGGGGACGCCGCCCTTGTATTTCACTTCCAGCAAAACCTGAAAATGGCGGGCAATGCGGCCCGATGCGTTCCGCATTCTCGAAACCAGGAGTTTGGCAAATTCCGGATCGGTGAAAGCACTCACGGCTCCAGCGCGGCCAAAAGTGCTGTTGCTGGCGAACGTGAGTACGTCGGTATTCCCGGCCGGACCGGCGGTCCGCGTCACCAGGACGCAGGCTTCGCCATCTTCGGCCAGGAAACCGGGCGGATCGCGGAACTTGAACAGGGCGGGTTCGCCGGGGCGCGGATGAACCACCTGGAAACCGTCGCTGGATTCCAGGATTTCGAGCGAAGCCGGAAGACTCTTGAGTTTATCGGCGAAGAAGCGGGGCGGCCCGAGGAAGAGCACGTTGGCGTCGGCGAGCTGCTGCCATTGCAACTGGCTGCTACGCACGATCGAGATGTTGGCCTGTCGCGCGCCGAGGCGCTGTCCCAACTGAAAGGCCGCAGTCACGTCGCCGACGGCGGCGTAGTAGTAGACCGGC
>Ga0181529_10000495_pt1 | contig 57171 bp, 40 predicted proteins | sample PEATcosm2014_Bin_36_FD_119763 | JGI IMG/M metagenome (GOLD analysis project Ga0181529, IMG submission 119763) | Peatland microbial communities from MTU Mesocosm Facility, Houghton, MI, USA - PEATcosm2014_Bin10_30_metaG | ecosystem: Environmental > Terrestrial > Soil > Wetlands > Peat | place...
CCTCCGCCTCGACCGCTACAATCTATGATTCGGAACAGAAGCAAAACCAAAACACAGGAGCCTTCCTCAGCAACGACGACAACACCCAACCTTCAGGCTCATCCTTCAATTGGAAAAGACTGCAATGCCGGATGGGGGTGGGCACTACAGGAGCCTTGTTTGGTAGTTCTGTTTGGCGAGGAGCATAACAGCTTTCTTGTCGAAGGAGACGAACGTCTCTGCACCGAGCCAGCTTCCTTCGTAGGCAATGAGCCCGTCCGCAAAATCGCCACCGGCATTCAAAACAGCAAGTCCTGCCTCGACCGCTGGCCGGTTGAGGTTAACATTTGCAGTATCGGCAAGCGCTCGGATGGCAGCGGCGATATCCTCCGGGCCGAATCCGTATAACCGGCGCAGCACCCAGACAAACTCGCACAAGCAAGGGAGCGCCACTGCAATCATCTCAGCGCTCTTTAGAATCCTGTCCGCGGCCAGCGCCTGTTTTTCGTCGTCACGCACGACCGCTCGAATGAGCACGTTGGTATCCACCGTAATCTTCATTTCCTGCCGGCCCAGCCCTCTTGCGCTGCTTCGTCGATCTGGCTGATGGTGGCGGTCTTCTTTGTCCGATTGGCGAGAAGGCCCAGGAAGCCGTTTATCTTTTTCGCTGGCCGGGCCGCTTTCAGAACTCCCCGCCCTCCGGGCAGCAACTCGAGATCAATTTTTTCTCCCGGTTGAATGCCAAGATGCTGCAGGACTTCTTTACGAAATGTGATCTGCCCCCGCGCGGTGACCGTCAGTGTTTTCATGGCAATAATCCTCTATCTACCCGATCCAATCCATTGTAATGCAATTTTCCATTATTGCCAAAATACAGGCCGCGGGGTGGGGGAAATCGGCGGGAGCGGCGAGCGCGTGCGCGCGATGCACCCATCTCAGGAGCGAGATATGGGGCACCCCAAGCCCGCCCTAGCAAGCTAGGATGGGGCACCCGCTTCGTCGGAAGCGATCAAAGCATGGTTCACTTCTTGGCTGTCGGTTTGAAGATAAAGGAAGCGATGCGCTTATAGTCGGCCTCTGATTCGATGTAGAACCCGATCTCCGCGCAGCCTTTGGGAAAGATCTCTACCTGCTGGTCGAGGGCGGGTTCGACGTGAAGGGATGAATCAAGGCGGAGGGTGTATTTTCCGGGTGGTAGATTATCCAGGCGGAATTGGCCATTCTTCGAGGTTGTGACTTTCGTGGAGATCGGTCCGTTGATGGTCAGTGATTGACCGCCAAAGCCAACCGCCAGTGCCTTGTCATTCACATTGGGTGGAAGAACCGCCCACGTATACCCAAATAGGCTGCCGGTGGATGGGAGCTTGTCGCGGGAACGAAGGTAAGCGAGGTCTTCTTTGGTTTCGGGGAACCACCAGCCGATAGGTTTTGTTTGGCAGCCGGATACGAATATGGTTCCGTCGGACAGCTTTCTGGCAAAAACTAAGACGGTAGTTTTTGGTTGAAACCAGTAGCCGTTGATGTAGCCCGCGCGGACAGTGATGGTCTGGGGAAGTGAACCGGAGAAGCTTTCCTTGACGAGCAACGTCACGGTCTGCACGGTTGTATCGGTACAGGCCCCATCGAGCAACATTTCGCCCGGTGCCTCTGTAAGTTTTGTGACTGTGCCGACGAAGATCAGGTCGTCAGGGTCTTTGGGAATGCGTTCGCAGGCGGGTGACATTCCGTCGCATTGAGACGAAGCCTGCGCTGAGGCCAGTTGCTGCTCGATGCTGAGTGGCTGACCTTTGCATACCGAAGGCGCGGGCGATTGTGCTTGCGCGATCCATGGGATCAGCAGGAGGCTAACGAGCCAGAGTTTCGTTCTGTGGTTGTTCTGCATTGGTGGGTTCGGGGTCGGGGGTGGGGGCGGGGGGGAGTTCGATGATGAAGGTGGCGCCGGCGGGGGAGTTTTTTTCGGCGCGGATGGTGCCGCCGTGTTCCTGGACGATTTTGGCGGCGATGGCGAGGCCGAGGCCGGTGCCGCGCTGTTTGGTGGAGAAGTAGGGGAGGAAGAGGCGCTCGCGCATCTCGTCGGTGAGGCCGGAGCCGGTGTCGGAGACGGTGAGCTCAACCATGCCGGAGGGGAGCAGGTTGGTGGTGACGCGGAGCTCGCGGAGGAGGGATTGCTGCATGGCTTCGGCGGCGTTGTCGATGAGGTTGCCGAGGGCGCGCTTCATGGCTTCGGGGTCGGCGAGGACGAGGGGGAGACTGGGGGCGAGGCGCTTGACCAGGCGGATGTCGTGGAGGCGGCCGGCGAAGAGGGCGAGCGAGTTGTCGACAATGGGGTTGAGCGCGGCGGGGCGGGGCGCGGCGGTGGGGAACTGCGCGAGCGCGGCGAACTGGTCGACCAGCGAACGCATGGATTCGACCGAGGAGGAGATGACTTCGCTGGAGCGGCGGATGACGGCGACGGAGGGCGATTCGAGCTGGGCGTCGGCGAGGGTGACGGCGAGGCGGGCGATGTGGCGATGGATCTGTTCGGCGGACAAAGAGATGGGGGTGAGCGGATTTTTGATTTCGTGGGCGACGCGGCGGGCGACTTCTTTCCAGGCGGACTGCTTTTGCGCGCGGAGGAGTTCGGTGGCGTTTTCGAGGACGAGGACGTAGCCGTGGTGGATGCGGCTGGGGCCGGAGCCGGTTTCGAGAGGCGCGACGGTGGCGAGCAGATACATGGTGGCGCCGGTGGCGGGGAGGGTCATCTCCATTTCGCCCGAGGCGGAGCCCATGCGATGGCTGCGGCGGAGCAGGTGGTGGATGGATTCGAGAGCTTCGGGGGGAAAGATTTTCTCGATGGAGGCGCCGATGAACGGGGTCTGGCCGCCGGGGTCGAGCATCTCGGAGAGGGCGCGGTTGGCGAGGACGATGGAGCCGCTGGGGTCGAGGGTGGCGACGCCGTTGGGGATGGTTTCGAGCATGGTTTCAAGCTCGCGGCGGCGGGCCTCGAGGGTGGCGTTAGCGGCGGAGAGCTGGAGGTTGGAGGTTTCCGCGGCGTGGCGGCTGCCTTCGAGGTCGGCGGCCATGTGGTTGAAGCTGCGGACGAGCTCGCCGAGCTCTTCGGTGGCGCTCTCGGCGACGCGGTGAGCATAGTCGCCGGCGGCGATGGCGGACATGGCGTCGGCCAGAGCTTCGACGGGCTTGGTGACCTGCTTGGCGAGATGTCCGGCGAGCCAGACGCAGGAGAAAAGCGCGAGCGTGGTGATAAACAACAGGTACAGGGTGTAATTCAGCCGGACGGTGCGGCGCTCGCGATAGGACTTCCAGTAATCGTCGACGGCGTTCTGGAAGCGGGTGACGGTGGCGGAGAGGCCGTGAGGCATGGGCAGGCCGACGACCACCACCCCTCCCTGCTTGAGGGCAGCGGCGCCGAGGGCGTAGTCGGTGTCGCCGAGCGAGAAGATGGGAAGGTCGCTGCGCTGGGCGGCGGCGAGGATGGCGGCGTCGATGGAGGCGTCCACCACGCGGTCGTCGCCGGGTTGGTGGCCCTGGGGCGGGGTGGTGTCGCCGTCTTCATCGATGGGGTTCTGGTCGGGGAGCCAGGGCTTGACCTCGGCGGGAGCGCCGGTGCGCTTGGGCATATCGAATGAGGCGATAGGGCGGGCTTCGCGATAGACGATGGCGAAGCCGTTCTGCAGGGTGATCTCATGCTGATGGAGGGCGCGGTCGATGTCCTCGGGGAGGGGCGCGGGCTGCGGGGTGCGATGCGCGGCGGTGTCTTCCGGGCCGGCGGCAGCGCTGGGGGGCATTGAGGCAGCGATGGATTCGGCTTCGACGCGGGCGTTGGCGGAGGTGTACTGGGCGAGCTCGAGCGCGAGGCGGTTGGAGTCGTTGCGGATCTCGTCGGGGTTCTGCGAGAACCAGCGGTCGACGGCCCGGTTCATCAGGCCATAGCTGTAAAGGAACATGAAAACCAGCGGGATGAGGGAGACGAGCACGGCCCCGAGCAGCATGCGCGTGCGCAGGCGAGTGCCCATGACGCTGTCGCGCTGGTCGGCGTAGAGCTTGAGCACGTTGCGCGCAAGCATGACGAGGACGGCGACAAAGATGAGAAAGGTGAGCGCCGAAAGGCCGCTGAAGACGACAATTTCGCCGGTCGTGGCGGGATTGAGAAACTTGAGATTGAAAGCGTTCAGCGCGGTGAAGGCGGCGAGCAGCACAACTACGATGGCGCCGAGAATGACGATGGCGATCTTGCGCCGGCTTGGGCTTTCGGCCATCGAGAACGACCCTCCCGTCCAGTGAGACGATTATAGGCGGGCGGGTCACTTCGTGACGCGCATTGGGCTTCGCGTGGTGCTCCCGATGGTCGCAACCGGAGTCTTGTGCCGACCAGCGGCGCGGAGGCGCGGTGCGGGCGGTGATTTATGATCGGAGGAGCGGAAGAGTGGCCGAGTGGTTGATGGCTCCAGTCTTGAAAACTGGCGTACCCGAAAGGGTATCGGGGGTTCGAATCCCTCCTCTTCCGCCAGTACTTCTTGAATCGATAAAGAGATCGCGGGCGACACTTTTTTTGTTACAAGTGCGCGACGTTTCCTGGCAGCTAGTGGAGCGGGGGACGGGAGTCGAACCCGCTGGCCCGTAGGCGCTTGTTTGGAAGACAAGTGATCCACCGTGGATCATCCCCCGCAATATGGTGTGCCCAAGTGGACTCAAACCACTGTCTGCCGCTCATCGGGCGGCGGTCCTAGTCGCTGGACGATAGGCACAAAAGCTGGTGCGAGCGGGAGGACTCGAACCTCCGGGAGCCTCTTTGTAGGAGAGGTGGCGTAGCCGCTGGCCCACGCTCGCAAATATGGTCAACCCGTCCAGACTCGAACTGGAAACTCAACCTTCGGAGGGTGGTGTGATATCCATTTTCACCACGGGTTGCTGGCCGGCCTGCCCAGACTCGAACTGGGGCCTATGCTTTAGGAGAGCATCGCGATATCCAGCTTCACTACAGGCCGATGGCGCCGCGACGGAGAATTGAAATCCGATCCAATGCGTGAGAAGCATGGTGCCAACCTTTGACAGATCGCGGCGGTAAAGTGGTGACGTGTACGGGATTCGAACCCGCGATCTTCTGCTTGAAAGACAGAGGACTTGGCCATCTAGTCGAACACGTCCTAGTCGAAATGGCGCAGCCAGCAGGAATCGAACCTGCATTGCGGAGTTAGAAGCTCCGCGTCCTGATCCATTGGACGATAGCTGCGTGGTGGAAGCGGTCGGACTTGAACCGACATCTCTTCGCTTAAAAGGCGAGGTCTCTGACCTTGAGTTACGCTTCCGAAACTGGTGCGCCGGGGGAGAATTGAACTCCCATCTCTCTGCTTAAGAGGCAGGACTCTGAGCCAATTGAGTTACCGGCGCGTGGTGGAGGAAGAGGGAATCGAACCCGTCTGGCACCGGTCATCTACCGGCTACAGGGTTTATAAGACCCCGCCGCGCCCCGCGCTTTCCTCCAAGGATATTGGTGCCTCGCCTGAGAATCGAACTCAGCGCAGCCGCCTTATGAGAGCGGAGGTCCCCCCAGGAACGAGGCATGGCGAGGGAGGCAGGACTCGAACCTGCGGGTCCGGTTTTGGAGACCGGCAGTGTAGCCACTTCGCTTACTCCCTCGTACTTCGACTTATCGAATTTCAAAGAGCCAATAAAAATCCCCGCACTGGGCGGGGTCCTGTGAGTAACTGCACGAGTCACAGACCCCTAAGTCGCAATCCATCCCATCCGCTTTTAGCGGATTGCGGTAACGACCGCTTTTTAGAGCAAATTTCCCAATGACGTGCAGACGTTCGATGTGTCGGGCCTACGGCCCTCCGGCTTTCGGGGGGCGCCAACCTAGGCCTTCGGCCTAGGCTGGTATGTGCCGGGCCTTCGGCCCTAATTGTCACGCAGGTGCTTGCGTACCTTCGGCCCCTGTGAAGAGGATCCGCACATCTATGGGAACTTTGCTCTAGTTATCTGTCGCACGAATTTATCTGTCGCATGAATAGTTCCTTACCTTTCGAGTAACTCGCAGTTAGAAAATGGTGCAGGCGGAAGGAATTGAACCTTCGTCTCAGAGTTCGTAGCTCTGTGCCCTGATCCGTTGGACGACGCCTGCAATGATGGTCGGGGAGGGGAGAATCGAACTCCCACCGCTAGTTCCCAAAACTAGGATGCCAGCCATTACACTACTCCCCGAATATTTGGTGCTGCCCCGCAGAATCGAACTGCGTTCTCTGGACTTTCAGACCAGCGTAATCACCAGACCTACGCGAGCAGCAGTTACTTGGTGGAGACGGAGGGAATCGAACCCTCAACTTCGGAGTGCAGAACCGATGTGTTTCCGTTAGCACCACGTCCCCGAATTGTTTGTTGCAGTCCCGGTGTCCTGCCTCTAGACGAACCCACAACCTTCCGGCAGCGGGTGTGGGATTCGCACCCACGTCTCCGAGAGTTGGGGTGACCGGCGGGAGTCGAACCCGCATGACTGGGACCACGACCCAGCGCCTAAGCCCTTCGGCCACGGCCACACTTGGAGCACTCGCAGAGATTCGAACTCTGTTTATCCGGGTACAGACCGGAGGCATCTCCGACTATGCTTCGAGTGCAAATTTGGAGGCTACGATGGTCCGACGGTCACTCCCTCCCGGCAACCTGCGTTGTCGAAGTAGAGATACTTCTGCCAGACCCGGTCGGCGTCCGCGTGCGAGCGCAAAATCCCGCGAGCGGTGTGCAGGGTGACCGGCCGGGGACGCCGCAGCAACGGCATGCCAGCTTCCTCGGGCGTGCGGTCTGCCTTGCGACGGTTATCGGCAGAACAGCAGGCGACCAGGTTCTCCCAGGTCGAGAGTCCGCCACGCGACCGAGGGATTACGTGGTCGAGGGTCAACTCCATTGCAGAAAATGTCTTTCCGCAATACTGGCACTGGTGACCATCGCGAACCAGGATGTTCCTGCGCGTGAGCACCTGGACCCGGTGCGGGACCTTGCGATACGCCTTGAGGCGGATGACCGTTGGGAACATGATGCCGGCGTGGACTTCGCGGCCGGCGTGCTCCTGAATGTGCGCGGCCTCCTTGACGACAAGAGTGAGGGCACGACGCGCCGCACAGATATGAAGCGGCTCATAGCTGGCGTTGAGGACCAGTACCGGACTGTGCATGACACTGCGCATCGCAATTCTCCTTTCTGCGAACTGGAGCAGGGGCCCGGAATCGAGCCGGGGACTTCGGTATACGAAACCGATGCGTTGCCAACTACGCCATCCCTGCGTGGAGCGGAGAGGGAGACTCGAACTCCCGTGATCTGCCGGGCAGACAGACGTACTGGCCGCTGTACGATCTCCGCGTACTGCTGGTTCCGTCGCAGGGATTCGAACCCCGATAGATGGCTCCAAAGACCACCGTCCTGCCGGTTGAACGACGACGGATCGACACTTATAACTCGATGTGGCCGGTCAGGAAGGAGTCGAACCTTCATCTTTCTCGTTAACAGCGAGGCGCATTGCCTTTATGCTACCGACCGTAAAAAAGCCCCCGACCTATGGCCGGAGGCTCTGCTTCAAAAAAAACGCGTTGAAGAAGGTCCGGCTACATGGGTGTACCTTGACGCGGTTCGACCGCGGTCCCTTTGGCAAAATTGCGAATTGTAGTCAGATGCTTCATATCGAGATTGGATATTCTCAAATTACGAGTTACTTGTCAATGACTAATTACGAGTTACTTGTTATTAATAGCAAAACTGGCGGTCCCAGAGAGAATCGAACTCTCGCGTTCCGCTAGACGGGCGGACATCGTAACCACTCGATCATGGGACCCAACTGGTGCAAGCGGTGGGGATCGAACCCACTGGCTCCGCAGAGCCCCGGTTTTACGGACCGGCGCCATACCTTCACGGCGGCGCTTGCAAGATGGCGGAAGAGGCAGGAGTCGAACCCGCTTGTGCCAGGATCTCTGACACTGACTGGTTTTCAGGACCAGCGTCCCACCGTGGAACACCTCTTCCATTTTGGCGGAGAGTGAGAGATTCGAACTCCCGGCACCCTGCGGTGCGCCTCGTTAGCAGTGAGGTGGTTTAAGCCGCTCACCCAACTCTCCAAACCTGGTGCGACTGACAGGAGTCGAACCTGTAAGCACGAAGGTTTGAGCTTCGCCGCTTTGCCGATTTGCGTACAGTCGCATGGTGCGGGTGGGGAGATTCGAACTCCCAATCTGCTGGGTCTAGGCCAGCCGCCTTTGCCATTTTGGCCACACCCGCGCATCTCAATTTTTCAAAGAGCTTTCCCGCATCGCGCTGCAGCGCAATGTAATCGGGCAAAACAAAACCCGCTCAGGTTTGAGCGGGTCGGTGTGCTGCTTTTGGATCGTCCTTTGTTAAGGTTGATCCGGAACACGCCGACTCGCACTCAGGCTATCGAGTGAGGAGAGATACGGGCGCGAATTGGATAACATAAACTTCATGGCGATCCTCAAATTGTCGCGGTAGCCGATGCGAAATCGAATCCCGCTCAAGTACATTCTCACACTTTCCAATATTGTGCAATATATTTTTGCAGAAACTACTTGCATTTTTCTACGACCTATGGGAAAGTAACTTCTGCGTAGGAGCAAGCCCGATGAAATCGATATTGCAAAATTCGATGCGCAGGTCGCCGGAGACGATTTATCTCTGCGGCGATCGCCGGGGTTTGCTGGTCACCTGGCCCTTACTGTAAGCGGACGGTCCTACGCATATCAACCGCACAATAAGTGATCGCTGAGTGGCGAAGAGGACAGATACTTCGACTGTAAATCGATCCCCTTGCGGGTCTGTTCTCGCTTGATCCCTCAGCTAACTCTCTGTCAGTGGCGTACTGCATGGATACTTCTGGCAAACCCCACAAGGGTTGGGTTCGAATCCCACACGCCATGCGGGCTTGTTCCCTGACAGGATGCGCTCTCTCTCGCAGTCCGAGAACCTGCGGGCGGCGCGAGAGCAATTCAGTGGCGATAGAGACGAGTTACTTCCTCCGCAATGAACGGGCAGAGCGGAAACTCTGCCGGAGTGGAGACTTTTCGGGACGGGGGCGTTGCCCCGACTTAGAAGGTCCCGACGAGCGCTTGCTCTGAAACTTGTTTCGATAGTTCCCTGATGCGCGCAAGTGCGACTTATTCAGCGTAGCCGGTGGCGCAGATAGCAGATACTTCGGCTCATAACCGGGCGGTCGCAGGTTCGAGTCCTGCCGCGAACCTAGGTTCGTGTAGCTCAGTGGTAGAGCGCCTCAACGATCTGTTATCGCTTTTTCCCCGGCTAATAACCTCCAGCCCAGGGCTGGTTAGAAAAGTAAGACCGATATGAGCAAAGGATACGTAAAGGGAGGAACGCCGATTGGTTCGGAGTCGTTGTGCCGGACGTGCAGCTACGCGCACATCATGACGGGTTACCGTGAGTCGGAGATGATCACGATGTGCAATGGCGTTCAACCGAACATGGTTGTGCCATTCAGGATATATGAGTGCACCGGCTACCACGATAAGAACAAACCGACCTGGCAACAGATGCAGAGGCTGGCAATCCATGTGTCCGCGGGCAATCCGAAGCCGGTTGGGTTCAAGGTGGGCGCGGGTTTCGGAGAGACCACGGTCCGCGTCGTGGAAGGCGATGAGAGTTGCGAAGAGGACGATGAGTAAGTGAGCGCCGGTGGCGCAGAGTACGGATACTTCGGTAGAGCGCCGTCAGCGATGACGGAGGTCGCGGGTTCGAAGCCTGCCACCAACTGAAGAGCTGGTGTAGCTCAGATTGTTTTGCCTTCCGCATTCGAATATTCCCCGGCGAGTTACCTAAAGCAAATACAGAGATTCTGACCTTTCAGGTCAGAATGACGACTGTAGCGGCAGAGATTCCGACTCTTCGAGTCAGAATGACGGCGGTGCGGTGAAAAGGAAGGAAGTGCGCGATGAAGCTGAACGTATTGAAGTTGGGTCACCTGGCGCGACCACGGACGCATGAGGGAGCACCGGCGGTTGCGGTCACTCCCGAGCTGGCGCTGCGGCGCAGTGTGCTGGCGTGCATGCTGTGGGAGGAGGAGTTCTACGAGGACGGGGTGGCGATTGCCGGACGCATTCGCGAGCTGGCTGCGAAGGTCGACGCCGCGAAGGTTGCGGCGCTGGCGGTCGAGGCACGGACGGCGATGAAGCTGCGGCACGCTCCTCTGTTGCTGGTGCGCGAGATGGCGCGCCATGCGACCCACCGTGGCCTGGTTGCCGAAACGATGACGCGCACGATCCAGCGAGCGGACGAGCTGGCCGAGTTTGTCGCGATCTACTGGAAGGACGGACGTGCGCCGCTGTCGGGACAGGTGAAGAAGGGTCTCGCGGCCGCGTTCCCGAAGTTCGATGAGTACGCGCTGGCCAAGTACGACCGGGCAGGCGCGGTCCGGCTGCGGGACGTATTGTTCCTGTGCCACGCGAAGCCGCGAGATGCGGAGCAGGCGGCGGTGTGGAAGCGGCTGGTCACGGGCGAGCTGACGGCCCCCGACACCTGGGAGGTTGCACTTTCTTCGGGTGGGGACAAGCGCGCGCATTGGGAGCGTTTGCTCGCCGAGCGCAAGCTTGGAGCGCTGGCGCTGCTGCGCAACCTTCGCAACATGAAGGATGCGGGTGTCGGCGAGGAGCTGGTGGTTTCGGCGTTGGATGCGATGAAGACGGAGCGCGTGCTTCCGTTTCGCTTCCTGGCTGCCGCGCGGTATGCGCCGCAGTGGGAGCCGGAGCTGGAGCGGGCAATGTTCCGTGCCGTCGCTTCCGCGGAGAAGCTGGCGGGTCACACCGTCCTGCTGGTCGACGTGTCCGGGTCGATGGTTGCACCGCTGTCGCGACGGTCCGAGATGCTGCGGACCGACGCGGCGTACGGGCTGGCGATACTGCTGCGCGAGGTCGCGGAGAAGGTGAGCGTCTACACCTTCTCGGACAACGTGAAGCTGGTTCCGTCGCGGCGCGGGTTTGCGTTGCGCGATGCGATGGAGTCGAGCCTGCAGCATGGCGGGACTCGGCTGGGAGCGGCGCTCGATTCGATCAAGGAAGACTTTGACCGGATCGTCGTGGTGACCGATGAGCAGTCTCACGATCGCGTGCCTCCGCCCAAGGGCGTGGGGTACATGATCAACGTGGCCAGCGCGAAGAATGGTGTTGGCTACGGGAGCTGGGCGCACATCGATGGCTGGAGCGAAGCGGTAATTGAGTACATCCGCGAGCTGGAGCGGCCGAAGGCGGAGTAAGGTTGGCGGGCTGGGAACGCATCCTGGCCCGCCGCCGCTGTTTCGCTGAGTTTCCATCGCCGCATGTCGTAGCGACCCGATTTTGGACTCCGGATCGGCCGGAACTGTCACTCTTTAGGGGAGTTGGCGAACCGATTGGCTGCGGTTACACTGGGTGCGCATGAAGCGGCTCGTAATCCATACAAAGGTCATCGGAAGGCGCGGTCCGTTCCTGGCTCCTGTCACGGTGGAGACGGACGAATCGGATTTGACGGTAAGAGGACTGCTTTCGTGTGTCGTTCGAGAGCAGGTGAAATCCTTCCACGAGCGGCAGGAGTCGCGCCGGCTGATACAAGTGCTGACCGAGAGACAGGCGTGCGTGGGGGCTGAGACCGGCAGGTTTGTTTTTGGCGGCGACGACCTCGATCGAGCGGTGAATGCCGACGACGCGATTGAAGCGGCATGTACGGCATTCACGGACCAATTCTTCTATGTGTTCGTGGATAACAACCAGCTCTTAAGTCTGGATGCATCGGTGGACCTCGGCGAGACCACGGAAGCGCTCTTCATCAGGCTGGTACCGCTCGTGGGAGGCTAATGCTCAGTCCCGAGGAAGCAAAGAAGCAGCTCAAGCAGTTTGAGAACCCGAACGGATACCGTGAAGCTGGGGCCCGGGTCAGCAGCCTATCTTCCAAACTCAAGGACATCGGATCGGGCTTGCTCGAAGGGGCTGAGCGCGTTCACGGCGGTTGGACGGCGGAGAATCAGGCGCGATGGCAGACGGCGAAGAACGGCTGCGAGGCGCTAAGCGACAAAGACCGGCGGAAGGTCTTCGATGCTCTGTTTCCGTCCATCGGCCACCACATGGATGCGAGCTGGCAGATGCAGAAGACAGGCACCTACCAGGCAGGCTATCTGAGGAGAGCCTTCCGGGCCCCGCATTCCGCGGGGGTAACTGCCGCTGTCCGGGCCGACTGGCTGGCGACGGTGATGCGGAGCATCCTTCCCTATCGATACGATCTCGACTTCCTGGTGGGATGGGCACCGCACCTGCGCTGGGGAGCCGAGCCGTCCATTGGGCTGCTGCTGGCGGCGGTGCTCAATTCCACCGGCGACGACAAAGAGAAGACCTATGCGGGGCTCATCGCGATTCTTCGCGGAGAGCACCCGGTCGGGAGGGTTGCCCGTCATGTGACGACCGCGATGCTGTGCTGTTCGCTGCCGGAGGCATGGGAGGCAATTGAACGGCTGTTGCTGGCTGCCCAAAGGCAGGAGGGGCTGCGGCAAGTTGTCCTGGAGACGATCGACTTTGCCCATCCGCAGGCGTTCCTGCAGATGCTGCGGCTGATCGAACGTGAGAAGTTGAGCCGGTTCGCCGCGGTGACACGCGCCGTCGCCGTATGGTTCGGGATGTCTGGGGACTCCAGCGAGTCCAAATGGATCGACCAGCGCATTGTCGAGCTTGCAGAGAATCTGGAAAGCGAGCCTCTGCGAAGGAAACGGTTGGAGTCGGCTGACGGCCAGACAGTGTATCTTGCGCTCTGGTCGCTGGCGTACTTTGACGCCGAGGTGGCGGCGAAGGCGGCAGAAGCAACGTTGCGCAGACCAGAGTTCGAGCCGCGCTATGCCGCTGCCCGATTGCTCGGTCAGCTAGGAATCACAGCCGCGATCGGCGGCCTGAAGACCGCCCTGGCAGACCCCGATCTGCGAGTGGCCGTTGAAGCCGTCTCCGCCCTGTCCTTCTATCGATATCGAGCGTCCGATCATGGCGAACTTTTCGAGCCTGTAGCGGCGCTGGTGGACCGCGCGCCAAAGAAGAAGAGCCTGGGGCCGGTGCTCTGGGAGTGGAATAAGCTCGAAGCGGACCGGGGTGCAATCGCGGCGAAGCTGGTCGCGCTGCGCACGGACCAGCCGTGGTCCCGCGTGACGGCCTACCTGCCGGCGATGAGCGCCGACGGGCGGCAGAGCCTGATCCTTGCCTTGGCGGCGGAGACCAAGAAGTTGGGACAATCCACGGCCGAGACGCGACAGATCGCTCTCGACCTGCTCGCGGATGCCAGCAACTCCGTTCGCGCGCAAGCCTTCAACCTGCTGCAACATGCGGTTCCAACCCAGAGCGAAGCCGCCGCCCTGGAGCCCCTGCTCTCGCGCAAGTCTTCCGATTTGCGCCGCGGAGTGATTCAGTTGTTGTTGAATCAACCGCGATCAGATGCCAGGGCCAGTGCGGATCGGCTGTCTCAGTCCAAGGACGCCATGATGAGGCAGGCGGGGGAGGAGCTGCTGACGGTGCTCCAACCGAAAGCGGTGGCAGCAGAACCGACCCCTCCAAATACGACACCGATGGTGAAACCGGCGCACATACCCCTTCCTCTGTTTCAGAAGGGAGCCGCACCGCGCATCCTGCGGGCGCTTGACGCGTTGGTGACGAGCAAGAGAGAGGTTCCAGTCGAGTTCAAGACCGGAACTACTGGTAAATTTGACGATCTCCTGGGCAATGTCAGATATCTGTCGGTCTCACCCGACTGCGACATGCCCTTGAAAGAGACCTGGCGCAATTGGTGGGACGCACGCCCTAGTGAACTGCGCGATCCCGACGGGCTGGAGTTGCCGCGTGCCGCCGTGGCTGTCCTTGTATGCTCCTCTTCAAGACAGGCGACATGGCAGGACAAGGCGATCTCTCATCTAAAGCCCGATGTCGACTTGCAGTTCGCTGCGCTGGATACGGCTATCTTGCATTGGCTTCTTCTGACGGCAGTCCCCGAAGGCACGGTGACCTGCCTGCTGGATGCCCTGGAGAGCACGTTGCACGGTGTTTCCGAACATCACGTACCCCTTGCCAAGACGGATTATAGCTTTCAGGAATGGCAGTCCGCTTCGGCATTCTCCAGCCTGCTGAGGCTGGTTCATTTGCTGCGATGGCACCATTTGGCGAAATGGACGATCGAAGAGTGGAGGCGTTATTGGAACCTGCTGCGCTGGGTCGATCGGGGACTTCCGGGAAGGTTCAGACACCGCCCTGCGTTGGAGACCGCGCTGGAGGCGCACCGGCTGGGCGTAGCGTCGGACGCGGACCTGATCGAACACCTGATTGGCGGGGAGGGCAGCAGTACGATCAGCCGGTACGACTATACGGACTTCGCCCGGCTAACCCGGCGGAAGAAGGACAAGCTCTTCGATGAATATCCGGCGCTGCATTCCTTTGTCGCGGACTGTAGGAAGAAGGCCCTCGAAACGGAACTTCAGCGCGGCGACTTACCCACGCCCATGAGCGGCGTGGCGCTGGCTATGAAATCCGTGTCCGAGCCCGGATTGACTCTTCGCATCCTCAAGACTCTGGGAAGGGAGAAGTTCACTCGCGGCTACAGCTACGACGCTGCAAGCAAAACCTCCGTTCACAGCCATCTCTTGCGCATCTCCTTGCCCGCCGAAGAGGAGACACTCGACACGTTCCGTCGACAGGCCGCAGAGCTTGCCATCGCGGACAGCCGCCTCGTCGATCTTGCGGTTTACGCGCCCCACTGGGCACCCTTCGTCGAACACGCCACGGGAATCTCCGGCTTGGAGACGGTGGCATTCTGGCTGCACGCGCATACCAAGGACCAGTATTGGGAAGTCGATGAACAGATCCGCGAGCTATGGTTTGCGCAGGTAAGCGAGCGCACTCCGCTTTCGAAACAGGATCTGCTCGATGGCGCAGTGGACGTCCAGTGGTTTCGCCAAATGTATGCCGCTGTGGGGAGCGGAGTATGGAAGGCCGTACTTGAGTCGGCGAAGTATGCCTCAAGTTCAGGGGGACATAAGCGCGCGGAACTGTTCGCCTCGGCCCTTCTGGGTGAGATCGATGCAGCGGAACTCACAGAGCGTATCCGGGAGAAGCGTAACCAGGACAGCGTTCGCGCACTTGGCCTGATTCCGCTGAAGAAAGGCCCCAAGGCATCGCGCAAGGAGCTGCTGTCACGCTACGAGACGCTGCAGCAGTTCATCAAGGAAAGCAGGCAATTTGGCTCGCAGCGACAGGCCAGTGAAAAGCTCGCGGCCGAAATAGGGCTGGCAAACCTGGCTCGAACCGCCGGTTATCCCGACCCGCAGCGGCTCTCCTGGGCGATGGAGGCCGAGGCGCCGGGCGACCTGCGCCGTGGTTCTATCGAGATTACCGAGGGCGGCGTCCGCGTGACCCTCTCCATAGACGGAGAGGGAGAGGCGCACCTTGTTGCCGAGAAGAATGGCAAGGAGTTGAAGGAGATTCCGGTCAGCCTGCGCAAGGTCCCCACGGTTGCGGCGCTGCGCACGCGGAAGGCGCACCTCGGGCAACAGACATCGAGAATGCGGCGGTCCCTGGAAGAGTCGATGATTCGGGGCGACGTTTACACTGCAGCGGAGCTGCGGGAGTTGGGGGAACATCCGCTGTTGCGGCCAATGCTCAATTCGCTCCTCTTTGTGACTCCTGGAAGTGAGTTTTTCCACGGCGACGCCATCGCCGGCAACAAAGAGAGCGCCCGCATCGCCCATCCGATCGATCTGCTGCAGTCCGGCACGTGGCGTGAGGAGCAGCAGGCATGCCTGGCGAAGGCCGTGCGCCAGCCGTTCAAGCAGGTCTTTCGAGAGCTGTACATCTTGACGGAGGCGGAGCGAGGCCGGAAGACCAGCTCCAGCCGTTACGATGGGCATCAAGTCAACCCGGCTCAGGCGCTCGCGACTGTCGGCAAACGGGGCTGGGTCAATGTCCCCGAAGAGGGCCTGCGCCGAACGTTTCACCACGAGGGGATTTCAGCCTGGGTCACCTTTTTGAACGGTTGGTTTACACCAACTGAGGTGGACGGACTCACCGTCGAACACGTCCTGTTCACCCGGCGTGACGATGGGAAGCTCGTCGACCTGGACCAGGTGAACCCAAGGGTCTTCAGCGAGGTGATGCGCGATCTGGATTTGATGGTAAGCGTCGCGCATCGCGGAGGCGTCGATCCGGAGGCCAGCGAATCGACAACGGAGATGAGGGCCGCGCTCATCCGCGAGACGGTATCGCTACTGAGGATTGAGAACGTGCGTCTGTCCGAGCGGCACGCGCTGGTGGATGGGACTCTGGGCTCTTACAACATTCATCTCGGGAGCGGTGTGGTTCACCGTCAGCCCGGCGGGAGCCTATGCATCCTTCCGGTCCACTCCCAGCATCGGGGGCGGATCTTCCTTCCTTTCGCGGACGACGATCCGAAGACCGCGGAGATCGTCTCGAAGGTGCTGCTGTTATCGCGGGACAACGCCATCCAGGATCCCACGATCCTGGAGCAACTACGCTGACGGCCGGTAGACGCAACCCTCTGGATTGAGGGCGACTGGGCGCGAGCGGCAGGGCGAATTTCCAAATGAAATGGTCTCACTGTGAGAGGGGTTAGGGCGTCAGAAAGATTTCGCTTGACAAAGTGTCACGTAGACACCATTATAGTGTCAGTAAGACACTAATGAGGTGTACGCCATGCTTCTCTCCTACGTGAAGGTTCCAGCTACCCACTACGCTCTCCACTTCCAACAGGGCCGCATCCGCCGCGAAGGCCTGGGGTTGTCCTTCTTCTATTACGCGCCGAGCGCGACCATCGCCGCGATCCCGATGGGGAGCACCGACGCTCCATTTGCCTTCGTGGAGAGCACAGCCGACTTCCAGCAGGCCACAGTGCAAGGCCAGCTGACCTACAGGATCGCCGATCCGAAGAAGGTCGCGGCGTTGCTCGACTTCAGCATTGGGTCAAGGGCACAGTACCTCGCCGACGGCCCGCTGAAGCTGCAGGAGCGGCTGGTCAAGGAAGCTCAGGTTGCCGCCAGGGCCGTTGCCCAGCGGATGACTCTTCCCGAGGTGCTGATCAGTGCGACAGCCATTGGCGCCGAGGTTTTGGCCGCTCTGAAGACCTCAGAGCCGATTACGAGTCTCGGAGTCGAGATCATGAGCGTCGCGGTGATCTCCATCAAGCCGACACCGGAGATGGCGAAGGCGCTGGAAGCAAGCGCCCGCGAGGCATTGCAACGCAAGTCCGATGAAGCCATCTACGCGCGGCGGAATGCGGCGGTGGAGCAAGAACGGCTTATCAAGGAAAGCGAACTGAACACCGAACTCGCGGTGGAAGAGAAGAAGCGCCAGATCCGCGAGGCCCAGATGGCGGCAGAGATCGCCATTGAAGAGCAAAGAGCTCTGCTGATGGACCAGAAGGTGGCGAACGAACGGAAGGACGCCGACAGCCGGGCCTATGCAATGCAAGCCGCGGCGAAGGCGATCGAGACGATGGACTGGAAGAAGCTCATGCTGATTACGCCAGGTGGGTTCGATGCTGGACAGGTGATCGCGCTCGCATTCCAGGAGCTCGCAGGAAATGCTCAGAGGATTGGGGAGTTGAATATCTCTCCTGACCTTTTGCAGGGACTGATGAGCAAGAAGAGGAACTAGCCATGTTCGAAAAGGTCTTTGTGATTACCCGCAAGACCCGGCTTGCCGAGCTTGTCGAACGGTTCAACACCGTTGGGCAAGCCCGGTTCTATATCGAGCACGCCGGCGGCGACTTTGGCGAGTACGAGCGCGAAGATACCGTATATCGCATGGCGGTGGAGGAGACGCGGCGATCTCTTCCTGCCGAGCTCAAAGTCCACGCTCTCGACCGGAGCCTTGTGCCGACGGTGCTCTTCACCGAGAAGGACCTGATCATTACCCTTGGGCAGGATGGCGTGGTTGCCAACACCGCAAAGTACGTAAAGGGCCAGCCAATCGTCGCGGTCAATCCCGATCCGGAGCGCTTCGACGGGATCCTGATGCCGTTTCTGCCTTCTCAGGTGCGGGACGCGATCGCGACAGTGTTGGCCGGAAAGGAGCACGCGCGGGAGGTGACGATGGCCGAGGCCCGATTGCAGGATGGCCAACGCATCCTGGCCTTCAACGACCTGTTCATCGGCGCGAGCAGCCACGTCTCGGCGCGGTACAAGATCACGGCGCAGGGAAAGTCGGAGTATCAGTCGTCGAGCGGCATCCTGGTCTCCACCGGAGCAGGCAGTACGGGGTGGATTTCGTCGGTGTTCAATATGGCGGGCGGTTTGGCGACGGCGATGGGCGGCACGCCGCTGCAACGCATCCACATGGACTGGGAGGACCCGCGGCTGTTCTTTGTGGCGCGGGAGCCATTCATCAGCCGGCACTCCAGCGCCGATCTGGTGACCGGGTGGATCGGCAATGGAGAGGAGCTGATAGTTGAGTCAACGATGCCCTCAGGCGGATGCGTCTTCAGCGACGGCATCGAAGCAGATTCGGTAGAGTTCAATTCGGGCGCAATCCTGCACGTTCAACGATCAAAAGAAAAGGCGAGGCTGGTCATCGCATGAAGCAACCGACAATCCGGGTCGCGGTCGATATCGTTGTTTTCACGGTCCACGAGCAGGTGCTGAAGGCGCTGCTGATCGAGCGGGGCATTGCGCCATTCCGGGGACTTTTTGCGCTGCCCGGTGGCTTCGTTCTGGCTGAGGAGACGTTGGAGCAGGCGGCATTTCGCGAACTCCTGGAAGAGACGGGAACCAAAGACGTCTACCTGGAGCAGCTCTACACGTTTGGCGATCCCCACCGCGACCCGCGCGGCAGAGTGGTCACGGTGGCATATTACGCCCTGGTCCCGACTGACAAATCCCCACTGCTCGCGGGCACGGACGCCGCGACCGCAGGATGGTATCCGGTCTCCGAACTGCCGCCGCTTGCATTCGATCACGCAAGAATTATTGAGTATGCGGCAGAACGCCTGCGGAACAAGCTGGAGTACACCAATGTCGGCTTTCAGCTTCTTCCGCCCAGGTTCACCCTGAGTGCGTTGCAGGCGCTGCATGAGGCAATCCTGGGCAGGCCGCTCGATAAAAGAAATTTCCGGCGGAAGATTCTGGGGCTCGGACTCGTGAAGCCTGCGAAAGAGATGCAAGCCACGGGGCGCAAACCTGCCCAGCTCTTTTTCTTCCGGCACTCATAGGGAGACTCGACAAGATAGCCGGCGGGAGTTACGTCCCGAGCCAATCTGGCTGGCGGGCGGTCCCGTCGAAGCGGGCGGTGGTTTTGAAGGCTTCGAACCGGCCGGTCATGGCCGCATCGCGGGTGCGGTCCAGCAGCGCGGCCATTTCGGTCCCGGTCATCGGCTTGAAGTCCTTGATGGCGGCGAAGCCCTGGTCCAGCGTCTGCTGCGTGTTCATGCCGAAGATGGCGACCGCAACCGGCTGCGACAGCACGTAACGCAGCGCCTCCAGCGGCTGCACCGTGTTGCTCTGCAGGATGGCCCCGCCGCCCAGCGTCTTCATGGCCAGCACGGCCGTGCCCTCCGCGTTGGCCACCGGAATCACCTGGCGGGCGAACGACCGGAAGTGCGCGTCCATCACGTTGACCGGCATCTGCACGGTGTCGAAGTGGAAGTTGTGCTGTTTGGCGATCTCGAACATGCGCAGGTGGACGATCGGGTCCTTGTGGCCGGTGAACCCGATGTAGCGCAGCTTGCCCGCCTGCCTGGCTTCGAGCGCCGCCTCCAGCGCGCCGCCGGCGGCGAAGATGCGGTCAGGGTCCTCCAGGCGGATGATCTCGTGGAACTGCACCAGATCGATGGTGTCCACCTTCAGCCGGCGCAGCGATTCCTCCAGTTGCTGGCGGTAGGATTGCTTGCCGCGCGCGTCGATCTTGGTCATCAGCAGCACGCGCTTGCGGTAGCCGTCCTTGAGCGCGTCGCCCATGCGCTGCTCGCTGGCGCCGTTGAGGTAGTCCCAGGAGTTGTCGAGGAAGTTGATGCCGCGGTCGATCGCCGCGCGGATGAGGCGCACGCTCTCCGCCGGGTCCGGCTGCACGCCGATGTGGTAGCCGCCCAGCCCGACCGCCGAAACCGTCTCGCCGGTGCGGCCCAGCGGGCGATACTGCATCTCCGGCGCGCTGGAACCCGCGGCGGGGGCCTGCGGCTCGGCAAGCATGTGCTGGGTCGCGGCCGCAGCGACTCCGGCCGCGGCAGCTGCCTTCAGGAACTCCCTGCGCTGCATAAGCACCCCCTGGCGAGCAATGATTTGACGATCATGCCGGAGACGGTTGCACCCACCATCCGCCGGAACATGCCTCCGTTTATACCCGAAGCGGCCCAGGCTTGTCTCCGCCCCGGCCCGCGCAGGCAGGCGCGCGCTTTCTACTTCAGATAAGCACGGACGAGGTCGATCAGGTCTTCGGCGAGCTCTTCCGGCGGGGCCACGTTCTTCTCCGAGGGCAGCAGGTGCAGGCGGATGTGGTCTTCCAGCACTTCGGCCATCAGGCTGTTGACGCCGCCGCGCACGTTGGCCAGCAGCATGAGGACGTCGGCGCAATCGTCGCCGGTAGTGAGCGAGCGCTCGATGGAGTCGACCTGGCCGCGGATGCGCTTGATGCGGGCAACCAGCTTCTGCTTTTCTTTTTCGAGGTGCGACATAATTTCACATTCTACCTCTTGACGATACCCTAGGGGGATATAGTACAAGGGAACCGGAGCCGGGAGAGCGATCGATGACGACTGCAACGTTACAAACCAGCGTATTTGAATGTTATGTGTGCCCGGCGTGCAAGGGTCACTTGCAAGAGGAGCAGTCTGCGCTTCTCTGTCGCACGTGTTCGCAGACCTACCCGGCCGTGAACGGCATTCCGGACTTCCTGCGCGAGGTGCTGTCGCAGAGCGCAGACCCGGAGCTGCGGCGAATGACCACGATCGACAAGATGGCGTCCGTCTATGAGTCGAAGCTGTGGTATCCGGTCGTACTCAAACTCTTCGGCGGATCGCGCAGTCCATCGCTCGAGCAACTGGTCCGCATCGTGACCGAGAAGATGCGGTCGACCACGGGCCGAGTGATCGATGTTGCCTGCGGGCCGGGGACCTATGGCAGGCGCGTCGCCTCAGCCTCGGAGGAGGTCTTCGGAATCGACGTGTCGATGGGGATGCTGCGGCAGGGCGTGGCCTACACCGCCAGCGAGGGCATTCGCGATATGCACTTTGCCCGCGCACGAGTCGAGGCCCTCCCCTTTCGAAACGGCCTGTTCGACGGTGCGCTCTGCTGCGGATCGCTCCATCTGTTTACGGATACGGTGGCTGCGTTGCGCGAGATTGCGCGCGTGACCAAGCCAGGCGCGATGCTCTCCGTTTTCACCTTCACGGCAGGCGAAGGGGGGATTCTGAAGTTCCGCGGCGTGCGCGACTGGTATCGCCGGAAGCAGATGCTTCACATATTTGAGCTGCCAGAGCTGGAGCGAACCCTGGGGGCAGCGGGCTTTGGCGATTTCGAGCCGCAGGTGTTCGGCTCACTTCTGACCTTCACCGCGAGGAGGCAGGCGGCGTGAGCGGTTCCCGCGGCTCCGTTGCAGCGCGGCAAGCGCTCACCCGCGCAGCACCGGGTCCACCCAAAGCAGAGGCTGCCGGATGGGCAGGTTGCGAATCACCTCCGGCACCTTCGGGTCGGGATCGAGCCGGCGCCAGACATCGATGTACTCGGGCCGGCGCAGGGCTTCGCCGGCAAACAGCAGGCTCGGACGCCGCGCGGGCAGGTCGTCGAAGTACTCCACGTCCTTTGCGAACGGCCACTTCGACTTGTCCGCGATATACGGAAACAGGAACGCCACCGCGCCGGCCACGCCTTTGCCGTCCGGGTCCTTGAAGAGCCAGAGATTTTGCCGCGGCGTGGAGAGCGACTGGCAGATGCCGCTGAGCACATCCGTATCGAACAGGCTGTAGCTGTATGGTTTGGTGCGCGCCAGTTCCAGCGGAAGGCTCCCGTCCTTCGCGATCTGGCCGGGAACGATCGTCCGGGTAAAGCGGTCGCGGCAGAGCGCGGTCAGGCCGGGGCGATGCGCGAATTGCGAGAACTCCGCGGCCTGGAGCACCCAGCAGGCGCCGTGATTGTTCTTCGCCGCCTCCTCGTCCTTGCCGTTCTGCGAGGTCGCCATCCAGTCCACGTAGTCCGCGAACCATGCGCGAATGGGACCAACCTCCGCGGCGCCAATGCCGCCGGCAGCTTCCAGCACGCGCACCGCCCGCACCACCTCGGCCAGGTGCAGCGTATCGATGATGCCGGTGCCGCGCCCTTTGCTTACGCCGAAGATCGCCTGCGCATACTCCAGGTTCGCGTTCATCCTGGTCGCGGGATCGACGAACCAGGCGCGCAGATGCTTCAGGCAATGCGCGGAGTAGCGCTGGTCCTGGGTCAGCCGCCAGGCCGCGGCCAGCGCGGGGGCAATCATGCTGAGGCGAATCAGCGCCTCGCGGTGTTGGTTGAAGTTGGCCGGGTTGGAGAACCCGTCGCGGCGAATATACGGGCCGCCTGGGTGCTCCGGATCGGGCCACCAGTAGTCGCCCTCGGAGAAGTAGTCGTGCGCGCCGCCCTGGCTGCGGTCGCTGTGCGCCGCGGTCACCGTCACCGGAGCTTCGGCAAGATACCGCTGGGCCACGTCCGTGATCCGTGCGCGGTCCTGCTCCGCCACCAGCGCGTACGCCGCGTATGCATCGTACGCCGGAGGCGCAGCCCACGCCCGGCGAACCGCGAGCACGCTGGCGGCTCCAGCTACGAACTCCCGGCGTGTGATACGGCCTTTATGAAGGTCTCCGGCAGCCACGTTTCCCCCAACTCTACTCGCGGTCGAGCGCTCCTGGTGGCCAGATGCGGCGGCCGCGCAAAACGAAACGGCATCGCCCCGGGAGTTGGGAGCGATGCCGGATGGGTTGGTTCGAGGCCTAGAGAACTCTATCGCGGAGACGAGTTGCGGCGGGCCTTGACCCGCGCACGAATCGTGGAGAATAAAGCACCCGCCGATCCGACCAGCGCCAGCACGACGGTGGGATTCTCCGGAGAGTCGGCGCAGCCGCTCTGGGCGCGGAGCGGGGCGGCAATCGAAAGAAAGAGCGCCGACAAAAGGAAAAACTGAACGGACTTGTTCATCGTCTCGACCTCGCCAATGAATCTACTGGAAGAAAAAGCGTTGGTCAATCCCAATATTGCGGGAACCGCGGTCCATCCGGAGGGCGGTCCGGAACCGGTTGGGCGGAGCGGCTGGATTCCGGGATCGCGGAGGGCACAGCTATTCCGTTTCCCGGCTGGCCATGTGGATGCGAGCGTTGCGCACTGCCTCAATAAACCTGCGCGCGAGCTCATGAATCCAGTTGTCCTGGCGCGTCAGCAGGGCCTTCCTCGGCATCAGCTCGGAACCGATTCCGAGGGCCGAGGCGCCGGCGAAGATGAAGTTGGCAGCGGTCAATTGGTTGACGCCGCCAGACGCGATGAGAGGGACCTGCGGGAGCGGGATCTTCAGCGCCCGGATGTACTGGTCTCCGCCCACCTGCGCGCAGGGAAATATCTTCACAAAGTCGGCGCCCGCCTTCCATGCGGCAATCACCTCGCTGGGGGTCAGCGCGCCGGGCATGGAGAGCAGATCGTGCTTATGAGTCAACTCCATCACCTCGGGAATAAACCCGGGACTGGTGATGAAGCGCGCGCCTGCATCCACGCAACGCTGCGCGGTTTCGGTATCGAGCACGGTCCCCGCGCCAACCACAAACTCCGGGTAGTTCCGGGTCAACTGGGCAATCACGTTGATCGCGTCGGGGACCGTATTGGTGATCTCGACCACGGGGATGCCCGCTTCGTATACGGTTTCCGCGGCAAACAGCGCCAGGTCCGCGGCATCGACACGGATGCTTGGCATAATGCCGATCTCCACAATTTTGGCGAAGACTTCTTTTCTGCTCATCATGGACAATCCTTTGCGAAATTCCGCCATTGCTTGCGCGTGAAAATATTAACCCGCGAAATGCTCCTCCGGAGCGGGCAGCACATCCGTCTCGCGCGCAACCCACACGTAAAGGGTCGGCAGGATAAAGATGCTGAGAAGAAGACTGGCCATCAGTCCGCCCACGATCACAATGGCAAACGGCTTCTGCGAGTCCGACCCGATGCCGTGAGACATCGCGGCGGGAAGCAGACCCAGCGTAGCCACCAGCATGGTCATCATGATGGGGCGCAGGCGCAGCACCGCGCCCTCGATGGCCGCGCCCTCGATGGTCATGCCGCTGGCGCGAAGCTGATTGATGTACTCCAGCATGATGACCCCGGTCTGCACCGAGACCCCGAACAGCGCCAGGAAGCCTACGCTGGACGATACGCTGATGTTGGTATGGGTCACCAGCAGCGCCACCGACCCGCCCACCGGCGCGAGCGCGATATTGACCAGGATCAGGGATGCCCACTTGAACGACTGGAACATCATATACAGGATGACGAAGATCAGCAGCACCGTGAGCGGCACAATCAAGGCCAGGCGCTTGTCGGCGCGCTGCTTGCTCTCATACTCGCCGGCCCAGACGAAGTGATAGCCCTTGGGCAGGGAGACGTCCTTGTTGACCTTCTTGATGGCCTCTTCGACGGTGCTGCCCAGGTCGCGGTCGCGCACGCTGTACTTCACGGCGATGTAGCGCTGCTCGCCTTCGCGGTAGATCTCCTCGGCACCGTCGCTGGTGTCGACGGTGGTCAACTGCGCGAGCGAGACGCGCTCGCCGGATGGCGACAGCAGACGCACGTTCTCAATCGCCTGGCGCGTGTCCCGGTACTGCTTCTGGTAGCGCAGCACCAGGTCGTATTGCGCCTCTCCGATCAGCATGGTGCTGACGGCGTTGCCGCCGACCGCGGTCTGGACCGCATCCTGAATGTCCGCGACATTGATGCCGAAGCGGGCCGCGGCCTTGCGATCGACCTTGAAGGTGAGGTTGGGCTGGCCGATGATGCGGAACAGGCCAAGGTCGGCGACACCGGGCACCTTGCCCATCACACTGACAACTTCATTGCCCTTTTCTTCCAGCAACTTCAGGTCGTCGCCATAAATCTTGACCGACAGCTCGCCCTTCACGCCGCTGACGGCCTCTTCCATGTTGTCTTCGATGGGCTGCGAGAAACCCCAGATGACGCCGGGAATCTTCTCCAACTGCTGACTCATGGAAGCGATCAGAGAGTCTTTGTCTTCGTTGAAGACCGGCCGCCATTGGTCCTTTGGCTTCAGGTCGACAAAGTATTCGGTGTCGAAGAACCCAGTCGAGTCGGTGCCGTCGTCGGGCCGGCCAATCTGGTCCACCACCTCGGTGGTTTCCGGATAGCTGGCCAGAATGAGGCGTGCCTTGTTGGAGATTGCCAGCGCCTCGTCGGGCCCGGTGGAGGGGGCCAGCGAGCCGCGCACCCACATCGCCCCCTCATCCAGGTGAGGCAGAAACTCGGAGCCAATGACGGCTGAGAGCAGATACATCGCCATCACAAATCCGGCGAGTCCGATGCCAACGGGGACGTAACGGTGCTCGATGGCCCACTGCACACCGTGGCGGTAGCGGTCGGCCAGGAACTCCATCACCGGGTTACGCCACTCCTTGGCGCCGCGAGGAAAGAAGAAGCTGGCCATCACCGGCGCAACGATCATGGAGTAGGTGAGCGCCCCGAGCAGCGCGAACGCGACCGTCCACGCCATCGGCTTGAACAGGCGGCCTTCCACGGCCTGCAGCGTGAAGATGGGCAGATAGGCGGTAATAATGATGCCGATGGCATAGAACACCGGCCGCTGCACCTCGTGGGCGGCCTCGCGGATCTTGTCCTGCGGGGTCAGCTCGGAGTGGTTGGGGCGGTTCAGGTGGCGCACGATGTTTTCCACCATCACCACCGCGCCGTCCACCACCATGCCGAAGTCCAGCGCGCCCAGCGACAGCAGGTTCGCCGGAATGCCTTTGAGGCTGAGACAAATCGAAGCGAACAGCAGCGAAAACGGAATGGTGAGCGCGACAATGACCGCGCCGCGCACATTGCCCAGGAACAGCATCAGAATGATGATGACCAGCACAATGCCTTCGGTCAGGTTGTGCAGCACGGTATGCGTGGTCAGGTGGATGAGGTCGCTGCGATCCAGGAAGGGCACGACCGACACACCCTTGGGCAGAATGAAATCGTTCAGCTCCTTGACCTTCGCCTCGACCCCCTTCAGCGCGGGGTCGGCGTCCGCGCCCTTTTGCAGCAGCACCGCACCTTCCACCACGTCCGGGTTGTCGATGAGCTTGCCGTCTTCGTAGTGCTTCTCGCCGTTCTTGTCCACCGTGAACGGTTTGGAGGTTTTGGAAATCTGCCCCAGCCGGATCTTGGGGCCCTGGTCGACGACGGCGATGTCCTTGATGCGGACCGCGGTGCCTGCATTCGTCTTGACGACCGTGTCTTCAATTTGCTGCACGTTTTGATACAGCCCGGCCGCCTGGACGTTGATCTGCTGCGCGCCGGCGACGATGAAGCTGCCGCCGGCATTGGCGTTGTTGTTGGCCAATTGCTGCTCGATCTGGCCAATGCTGAGGCCGTAGGAGATGAGCTTGTCGGGGTCCAGCCGGATCTGGTACTCCTTGGTCAGGCCGCCGAAGCTGGCGACGTCGACGATCCCGGGCACGCTCTTGAACTGCTTGGTCAGGGTCCAGTCTTCAATCGACTTCTGCTCCATCACGTCGATGTTCGGGTTCTTGCTGTCGATGGTGTACCAGTAGATCTGGCCGACCGGACTCCAGTCCGTCTGCAGTTGCGGCACCAGGCCGGCGGGCAGGCTGACCATGCCAAGCCGCTCCAGCACCCGCTCGCGGTTCCAACTGTTGTCGGAGTCGTCGTTGAAGTTCATCATGATGCTGGAGATGCCGGCGAGGCTGAACGAGCGCAGGTTCTTCATGTCCGGAACGCCCGCCATCTGGATCTCGGTGGGGACCGTAATCTGCTTCTCGATGTCCTCGGCCGAATGCCCCGGCCACTGGGTGATGATGTTGACGTAGTTGTCCGCAACGTCGGGATAGGCGTCGACCGGCAGATTGTGAAACGAGATTGCGCCCCAGACGAACAGCAGAATCGCGACCGCCAGAATCAGGAAGCGGTTCTTCAGGGCAAAGTCGACGACGCCTTTAATCATTGGGCCTCCAGCGTGGCTTCAAGCTGAAGCACGTTGGAAACCACCTGCTGGCCGGGCGCGATCTGTTGCTTGGGATCGGCGCTGGTTACGCGTTGCCGGTCGCCCGGCAGCATCTCGCCGGCATTCACTTCCACCCGGCGGAACTGCTTCCCGCCCGCCGGCACAAACACCCAGTCGCGGTCGTGCAGGTGCAGGACGGCCGAAGCCGGGACCGCGGCAAAGGTCTCCTTCGTCCTGCTGGCGAAGGTCGCGGTAGCGAACATCCCCAGCTTCAGGATGCCACCGGGGTTGGCCACTTCGACGCGGACCTTGGCGGTGCGGATGTTGGGATCGAGAATGGGGCCGATGTCGCTGACGCGTCCGGTGAGCGTGCGGCCGGGATAGGCGCTGAGCCGGATCTTCGCCTCCTGCCCCAGTTGCAGCTTGGGAATATCGTTCTCGTAGACATCGCACACAATCCACACCACGGAAAGATCGGCGATGGTAAAGGCGGTCGCATTGCCCGAGTAGGTCACACCGGCGGCCGCGGCGTTGGTCACGTTCTGCGCCACGATGACGCCGGAGATGGGCGCGTATACCGGCACGATGCTCTGCGGGTTGTTCTTGTCGATGCCGAGGGTCTTCAACTGCTCTTCGGCCGCGGCCAGGTCGGCGCGGTTGTCGGTCTCCGCGTCCTCGGCCTGCTCCAGCATCTCCTGCGAGATGGCGCCGTGCGCGTAGAGGTCCTTGGCGCGCACGTAAGCCTTGTTGGTCATCTGCTCGTCGCTGACGGCCTTCAGGTAAACGTCGTACGCATTGGTCACGTCGGGGCTCTGCACCTTCAGCAGCAACTGGCCCTTCTTCACGTAGTCGTCGAGCCGCGCCTTGATGTCGACGACCTTGCCGCTGGCCAGCGAGATCACCGGCACCTCGCGCGCAATGTCGGGAAACACCGAGGCGGTCACGTTCAACTCCGCCGACGCCTCCACCTTGTCCGCCGCAACCACCGGGAACTGGTCCGGCTTATCCACCGTCACCAGGCTCATGTCGCCGGTGGGAACCACTTCCGGCTGCGGAGGAGCTCCGTCCGCCGGGTTGAACTTCTTCTGGCACGCGGTCAGGGTAAGGCATACCGCCAGGCTCAGCAGACACGGCCTCAGGGAATCACTCTTCATGGAATCACCTCACGCCCAACGGCAAGGTTTAGCTGGCCGGCGGCTGTCAGATACGCGCCCACCAATTGCAGGTACGCCAGTTGCACCACGCGGTAGTCGCTCTGCGCGTTCAGAAAGTCCATCAGCGATGCTCCTCCGTGCTGGTAGGCATAGGTCACTGTGTCGCGCACCCGGGTTGCCTGGTCGCGGTATTGCGCCTTGTACGGCTTCAGCAGCTCGATGTTGCTGCGCACCTGCTCATAGGCCGAATCCACGTCGCCGAACACCTGCGCGCGCGCGGCGTCGGTCAGCTGCTGGTTGCGGTCGATGTCGATCAGCGTGCGCTGCTTCTCGCCCTGGTTGCGGTCGAAGATGCGCAGCGGAACCTCCACGCTCAGGCCCAGCGTTTGAATGCCGTTCGAGTTGTTGTTCGACGAGTTGTAGGTGTACCAGGCGCTGAAGGTCGGATCGGTCGAACCGTTCGCAATCGCCAGCTTGTGGTTGGTCTTCGCCTGGTCGATGGCCTGGACCGCGGCGCGCAAATCGGGACGCGCATCCAGCGCCGACTGCTCGAAGTCGGTCAGCGGCTTCAAGTCCGCCGCAAAGTCAAATGGCCCGCTGACATCGAACTGGTCCACCGGCGTGCGGTCGTTCAGCAACTGTAGCAGCGCGATCTTGGCCGTGCGCAGGTTCACGATCGCCGTCTGGATCTCCGTCTCGTACTGCACCCGCAGCAGCTCGATGCGGTCCAGATCGATCTGCGCCAGATCGCCGGCGGCAAACCGCGCCTTGCTGATGTCGATGATCTTGTCGTAGTACTCCAGGTCGGCCTTGGCCAGCTCCAGCACCGCCTTGGCCTCCAGCGTCTGGACAAACGCCGAGCGCAGACCAAACAGCAACGTGCGGTCCAGGTCCTCGTGCTGGGAGGCCGCAATCTGCGTGCCCTCCTTCGCGCTCTCCAGCCGCAGCTCCCGCTTGTGGTCGCGCTCATGCAGATAGCTGAAGTTCGGCGACAGGTCCGTACCCTTGAATGGAGAATAGCCCCCGTTATGCGGTGCGATCGCCGTCCCGTCTTCCGTCATTGTGAACTGAGGGTTCGGCCGCAGATACGCCGTGATCTCCTCCGCCTTCATCTCGTCCACGTTGGCCTGGTCCGACTTCAGCACCGGGTTGGCGGCTTCGAACTTCGCCTTCACCTGGTCCCAGGTGAGCGCCTGCTGCGCGCCGGCAACGCTGGGCGCGCCTAGCATCACTCCCAGGGTCACGGAAAGACATGCCGTCAAGAGACGCGATTCAGTACCACTCATGAAGTTACTTTCGCTCTGGTTTCGTGTGGGTTAGTGGCAATAGTCAGGCAGTCAACAAGTTACGTGCGATGGCGAAGCCTATCTAACTCCTGGCCTCAACTACTGACTGTGATCATAACTATCTTGTGGCCAAAGCGTAGGCTATCTTTCGGGTGGGATTGCATCCAGAAGATATAAGGAAAACATTGTGGTCCGGCGGACGGCTGCGCATTCGCTGCAAATCGACGAGTAACGATGTCGTCGCAATCAATGGAGGGGCCGCTCAGGGTGGCTCGCACCAAACAGGCTCGATCTCAGCCGGGCCAATGTGCGGTTGCACATGAGTTTCTGCGCGTTCGATTCAATTGTCGCGGATTGACTGGACGGCGCGGCCCGGATGACTCAAACAAGCTCCGGGCCGTTTGCCGGTTGACAGGGAATCGACTGTTAGAACTTGACCATCAGATCAATGTCGATCAACTGCTCGTCCCTGCGCTGGTCCGGCTGCCACAGGCCCCCATGCCCGCTAGATCCGCCGCAGAAGCCCGGCACATTGACATAGGCTCCCACTGAGGTGGGCACCGGCGTTCCGTCCATACACGAGTAGAGGGTCGGGGAGCCGTTATTCACGCCAGTAGGTGAACCCAGGGCTGAAGGCGGAGTTGAGCCGCCATGCCCCGACCAGTAAGGCACGCTCGCATGCCGGTAGTCATACTCAAAGCGCCACGTCAGCCACTCCTTGGGCATGTAGTCATAGGTGATCGAGCTGTCCCATGCCTTGAACGGATCGCTCGGATTTCCCGCGAAGTATGGAGCGCCAAGCGCGGCCGATGTCGCTGTCTCGCCATTGATCGCCGGGATCAACACCAGATAGCGCCCCGGGTTGTTGATCATGCCTTGCCCGATCGTCAGGCCGTCGTGATCCTTCGCCCACCACAGCCGGTCGTAAATCATGTAGCCGATAAAGCTCTGCTTGGGATTGATCCCAGGCTTGAAGTTTGCGGCCGTATCCGCGTAATAGGTGTTCGCAGGGGCGAACTGGGCAGCACTACCGATCGAGTTCGGGTCCTTGGTATTACCGTGGCAGCTCACGCCTTGCTGGTACCAGCCGGCGGCGCTGGTCTGGCTCTTGCCGAACTCGCAGCCTGCATCCGCTGTAAAGCTGAAGGCCATCTTGTCGATTCCAGTTGACGACGGCTTGTCGAAGTATTTGATCTCCAGGCTGTTGTCGGTGTGCAGGCGGCCGCGGCCGGGAATGGTGAAGTCGTCGTGACCCAGCCCGTAGTTGTTGCTGATGATGTTCATCCAGGAGTAAGGCGTCCACTTGATCTGTCCGCCAAGCCCCTTGCGGGAGTTCGAGGAACCGTAAGACTGCCAGCCGTTGATGATCCATGGCTCAATTTTCAAGTGGGCGGTGGGGAATATCTGGATACGGATGCCCTCAAAGAACCACGGCGTATTCGACGAAACATAGGAAGGCTGATAAGCCCAGTTATCGAAGTTGTAGTAGCTGAACAGTCCGACGTAGGACATGAAGATGCCGGCATCGATATTGAGACCGTGCATCACGTGGGTGAACTGGTATCCGCCATACATCTCCGAGAAGTAACGGTCCGCGTCCGCGATGTCCCACTGGCCTTTTGAATAGCTGGGATCGTTGCGCACCGTGGCCGTAGAGTACATGCCGAACTGCGTCATGAACCGAATGTGTGCGCCGTCCAGATGAAAGTCGCCGCCCAAGCCAAGCTGCTCAATCTGGATTTCATTGGACCGGAACAACTCGCTCGAGCCGCTCATCGAATCGTCGATCGGCTTGTTGAAGTCGTAGGTGTAGGTAATGTCGGCGCGGATCTCCGGCGTGAAGAACTTGGAGTCGAAGGCGGTGTCCTTATTGCGCGGATTGCCGTTCAACCAGGTCCAGTCCCAGTCGGCAAAGGCCGGCGCGTGCGGATCGACCGTCGCAGGCGCGGCGGCCGCCGCCGGAGCCTGGGCCTCAGTCGCGCCGCCAAGATCCAGCGCGGGAATCTTGTAGGAGTGACCGGTGTCGCCGGCGCTTGCCGTCAGTACCGGCGCAGGCTGGATGGCCGCGGGCGCGGTCGTTTGTGCGGACCCGCTTGCGCAAATCGATAGCAGGCAAGTCAAGAAAGTTAGTCCACCTTTTACGAATAGCATTGGGTGATTGCGGCGCATTATCTCTCCTCTTTCCTCGGCGGACACACGTCCGCCCACTTGGTTTTGTGCAACCTGGCACAACCTTTTCCAATTTGTCAGTCAGACTTTTGCTGGTGACTTACTTACTTCATCCGCATGATGCGGCGCTGAACCACGTCAATTACGCGCTCAATTCTGTCGATCTGACCGGCTGCCTTGAAATCTCTTCGCTTCAATGCCTTCTCGCGCAACCGGGTTACACGATCCATTGAGTGGCTCAGGTGCTCGGCGAGAGCACTTAGTTCCACCGTATAGAAATACTGCGTCTGGCCGATGGCCATAGCCTGCCTCCAGAACTGGTGTTATGTCGGTAGAATGCAATAACCCGTGTCAAGATGTCATAAGGAAGGAGTAGAAAGTTAGCAAAAACTAAATGCGCATTTGTCTGCATGTTATTTCGCCGCGTTGTGAGCTCTAGCTGACACTTAAGCGCGGAGGCGCTAAGTCGAAGGCCCTTCCTCTACCCTTCCCCGTTCTCCTTATGCGCCCCTTACGGGGGGCGCATTAGTGTCTTCCCAGAGGACAGCGACGAACCGCTCTGTGGGCTGTGTTTATGCGCTTGTCGCGGCTGTTGACGACGCCCGACGAAAACCGGGCAGACGGTTGTGAACTTACTGTGGTTTGCTTTTTTAACTACTTTCTTACAGATCGATTTAACTACTTCTTTATATCTTTCAATATCGTGACTCTTTCAGTCGCCAGTAACTGGGAATTAAATCGCAGCGGTCTCATCGCACGTTTGTGCACTTACTAAATCCGTCTGTCTTCGTGCGAGCAGGGCGGAGCGCGCGACGCTCACCCGGAAATCGAGGTGAGTTGGATGAACAGAAGGCTTGCCGTTGGGGAAATTAGCCACGACAACCAGTTTTTCTATCTATTTATTTGTGCGAGAGCTCTGAACGGGAGGGCCCGATGGAATCCGGAACGATCCTGGTTGTGGACGACGAGATGTCGATTCGCCGTGCGCTTCGTGCGACGCTGGGCAGGCTCGGCTTTACGGTGGTGGAGGCGGCGCGCGGCGAAGAAGCTTTGTCGCTGGTCCGCATCAATCCCTTCGACGCGGTCCTGCTCGACATCAATATGCCCGGCATGAACGGGATCGAAACCTGCAGAACCATGCGCCGGCTCTGGCCACGCATTCCCATCCTCATGCTCACCGTGCGCGACAGCGAAGACGAGAAAGTCGAGGCGCTTGACGCGGGCGCGGACGACTACATCACCAAGCCGTTTCAGTTGCGCGAGCTGACCGCGCGCATCCGCGCCGCCATGCGCTGGACCAGGTTGACCGCGCTGCCGCAGGACCAGGCCGCGGCCGTGTTGCGGGTGGGAGAGATTGAACTCGATCCGGCGCGCCGCACCGTGAAGAAGGCCAACCGGCCCGTTCATCTCACACCCAAGGAATTCGAGTTGGTCCGCGAGCTGATGACTTATGCGGGAAAGCCAATCCCGCACTCGCGGCTTCTGATGTCTGTGTGGGGCCCGGAACGTCAGGAAGAATTCGAGTACCTGCGCACGTTCATGCATCAACTGCGCAAGAAGCTCGAAGACGATCCGGCCACTCCAAAGTATCTTCTAACCGAAGCACACTTCGGTTACCGCTTTGCCGAGACGCCGTAGGCGACCCCTCTCACTCGGCCACAACGTCCAGCCCTATGCCTTCCGCACATCGACCAGCGTCGAGTAGAACGTCGCCCCCGCGCCAATGTCGGTCACAATCTCACTGGTCAGCGCATTCACATTGCGGGCGCTCCCGTTCTTGCCCGCCAGCTTGTTCCAGTTCAGACGCGCCGCGACCACGCCCTGCGGCACGGCGTCGCCCACCTGTGCGCGCAGTTCCACCTGCCCGCGTCCGTTGAACACCTCCACCGCGTCGCCGGTCCGAATTCCGCGCGCCGCCGCGTCCGCCGCATGCATCTCCAGCAGACCGGTGGTCTTCGCCTCCATCCGCTGGTGCCGGGGAATATTGGCGAAGGTCGAATTCATATAGTTGTCCGCCTTGCGCGGCAAGAACTCCAGCGGATACCTGCCCTCGCGCGCCGCACTTCCGCCCCGCGACTCCGCCGGCGGCACGAACACCGGAACCGGCGTCAGCTCGCCCCGCCCGCTCGCCGTGCGAAACCACTGCGCCGTCGAAAACGGCAGCGACTCGCCCTGCGCGTTCACCGGCATCGCCGGCGCCACGTGCCGCTCGCGCTCCAGCCGCTCCCGCGTCACGCCCGCGAAGAATGGGTCGTCCGTTGCCAGCGCCTGGTCGATCAACTCATCTTCCGTTTCCCTGAAGCACGCCTCCGTAAATCCCATCCGCTGCGCCAGTGCGCCGAACAGCCGCACATTGCTCCACGCCTCGCCCAGCGGCGCAATCGCCCGCTCGCTCATCTGCGCATACAGATGCCCGTACGCACCCTGCACGTCCTTTACCTCCAGAAACGTCGGCGCCGGCAACACCACATCCGCGTAGTCCGCCGTATCGGTAAAGAATTGCTCATGCACCACGGTGAAGAGGTCCGGGCGCATCATGCCGCGCAGCACTGAATTCTGGTTGGGCGCCACCGCGGCGGGATTCGAGTTGTAGACAAACAACGCCTTCACCGGAGGGTCGTCGATCTCCGTCAGTGCCTCGCCCAGCAGGCTCATGTTGATCGTCCGCGCCTCGCGCCCTATCGGACTCGCTTTCGCCAATTCGGGCATCCGCAGCGCCGTCTCGTTGAACGGAAACGCCCCGCTCGTCGACAACTGCAACCCGCCGCCTCTGCGCTTCCACGAGCCGGTAATCAGCGGCAGCATGGCGATCGCGCGCACCGCTGTCCCGCCGTTCTCGCAGCGCTGCGTGCCGTAGTTCAGCCGGATCGCCGCCGGCCCCGTGGCTCCAGATGTGCCGTCGCGTCCCGCGCGCCCGTACGCCCGCGCCAGCGCCACAATCTTCTCCGCCGCAATCCCCGTCACCGCCGCCGCCCGCTCCGGCGAGTGCTCGTCCCGCAGCGCATGGGCGCGCAACTCCGCCGCGCCCGCCGTGCAGGCGGCCATGTACGCGCGGTCCTCCAGCCCCTCGCGGAAGATGACCCGCATCATCGCCAGCGCCAGCAGCGTGTCCGTGCCCGGCCGGATGGCCAGGTGCTCATCCGCTGCCGCCGCGGTGCGCGTGCGGTACGGGTCGATCACGACCAGCCGTGCGCCTTTCCTGCGCGCCTCTTCCACAAACGGCCACAGGTGAATATTGTTCCCGTGGATGTTCGCGCCCCACGCGAGGATAAGCCCGGCGTGCGCGAAGTCCTCCGGGGAAGTTCCCAGCTTCACGCCGTACATCTGTTTGAAGGCCACGCCGCCAGCTTCGGAACAAATCGTCCGCGCCAGTTGCGACGCGCCCATGCGATGGAAAAACCGACGGTCCATCGACCCGAACCCGAGCTGCCCAATCGTCCCGGCATAGCTGTACGGCAGCACGCTCTCTGGCCCAAACTCCGCCGCAATCGCCGCCAGCTTTCCGGCAATCAACCCCAGCGCCTCGTCCCAGCCGATCCGCTCGAACGCATCTGCCTCGTGCCCGTTCACGCCTGCGTAGCCCGCCGGTCCCTTGGGCGCGCCCGCCTTGCGCCGCATCGGGTACAGCAGCCGGTCGGGCGAGTACACCCGCTCCAGATACTGCGCCACCTTGCCGCACAAAAATCCCTGCGTCACCGGATGCGCGGGATCGCCCGCCACCTTCACCGCGCGCTCTCGCTTGCTCCCATCCGCGCCAGTCAGGGACTCCACCGTCACCAGCACAGCGCACGAGTCCGGGCAGTCATGCGAGCACACCGCGTGGGCCACCCGTGTCTCCACCTCACCCGCCATCCACCGATTCTATCGCTATGTCCGGAGAGGCTCCAGACGTTCAGTCGCCTTTCTGATTTGCATTTGCTGGTCTTCCCGGAGTCCGGTAAATTCGAACCCGCAGTCGTGACCCATCGCGAATTGCACCTTGGCCTTCAGCTTCAATTTGCCGGTTGGGAGCATCAGATTCAGCTCCACTGGCTGGCCGCTTGCGATCGGCCCCAGCACAAAGGCACGCAGGCCGTTTTCACTCACATCGGAGCCTAAACCGCTGAGGAGGACGGTCGCGCCATTGATCACCACGGAAACGCCGACCGGCCCGCGAAACCGGAAGCGAGTAAAGCGCCTTCGCTCCGGTCCCCCATAAGACTGTTTCCTTGACAAGCTCTACCTCCGGAATTGCCCCTGGAAAACCTCAGGGGCGACCGGACTTTCCCGCTGCCGATCTCCGCGTTCAATATTGCTTCCGCATTACACCAACTTTGATTTTGCTATAGCCTGCCCATCGTGTCAGGTCTTTTCGCTGGATTCAGCCAAAAATATCCCCGCCCGCGCTGCGCACTTGCGTCTTACCCCCTCTGCACAAACGTCCCCAGCTCCCGGTCCTTTTCGGCGCGGTCGGCCGCAAACGCCTGCCCGTGGAGGACAATGTACACGCCCGGCGCCAGCAGCCTTGCCGCCAGCAGGCTCTCCGTCAGGTTCTGCAACCCGTCGCTGCCTTCGAAGCCGAGCGGCCGCATCGCACCGGTCAGGATCACCGGCACTGCGAGCTGCGGAAACGCGCGCTGGATGGTCCGGCCCGTCTCGGCCATGGTGTCGGTGCCGTGCGTGATGACGACGGGGCATCCCGACGGCAGCAGCTCGGTCAGGCGCGCGACCAGCTCGGCGCGGTCCTCCGCGGTCATTTCGAGCGAGTCCTTGTTCATCACCGGGACCACCTGGACGTCGGTGTCGGGCAGCCGCAGCCGCTCGAGGTACTGCCCGATCTTGCTGCCGTCGTTCAGCACCGCACCCTCCTGCTCGGAGTAGCGCTTCTCGATGGTGCCGCCGGTGGTGAGGACGTAGATGGTGCGCATAGGGCAGTTGCTAGTTGCCGGTTTGATCGGCCTCAAACGACATCCGGTGCGGGATTGATGGCTTGGGCGACCAGACGTACACCGAGCGCCGCACATACGCGATTGACGGTATCAAAGCGTGGAGCGCTATCGGGGCGCAGAGCCTTGTACAGGGCTTCGCGGGTGATGCCGGCGCTCTTGGCAATCTCGGTCATCCCGCGAGCGCGCGCGATCGTGCCGAGGGCCGATGCCAGCAATGCCGCGTCGTTGGCCTCCAGAATGTCAGTCAGGTAAGCGGCGATAGTGGCTTCGCTATCGAGATAGCGGGCTGCATCGAATTTCGGCAAGTCGGCGACCTTGATTCGTTTGCTCATGATGTTTCCTCCGTCAAGTCCAACGATGCGGCCAGTGCCTTAGCCCGCTTGATGTCCTTCTTCTGCGTCCGTTTGGAACCGCCTGCAAGAAGCACTATCAGCTGTGTCCCACGCTGAGTGAAATAGATGCGCCATCCCGCACCGAGATGAATCCGCATCTCCGAAACGCCTTCGCCAACCGGCTGAACGTCTCCCTTCAGTCCCTGTTCCAATCTATCGATCCGGGCAAGGACGGCACCGCGCACGGTCGTGTCTGTCAGGTCGTCGAGCCATGTGGTGAACTCGGGTAGCGGACGAACGTCGAACATTGAGTGAGTGTAATTGATCGATTACAGTTCGTCAACTGCTTCTACCGCACGGCGGCCATTGCGGCGCGGAAGAGGGCTTCAAAATCGGCGGCGTCCGGCTGCTTCGCCAGCGCAGTCTCGATCGCCCGCTGCGCCACCGGCCGGGCGTAGCCGAGGTTGACCATGGCGGAGAGCGCATCGTCGGCGACCGGGCCGAGCGTGGAGACCGGCGCGCCCGACGGTGCCGCGATGGCCATGTCGTCCAGTTTGTCTTTCAGCTCCAGCACCACGCGCTCGGCGGTCTTCTTGCCGATGCCGGGGATGCGCGTCAGGGTGGCGTGGTCGCCGCCGCGGATGGCCGTCACCAGGCGGTCGGTGTCGATGCCGCTGAGGACTGTGATCGCCAGCTTGGGCCCGATGCCGGAGATGGTCAGCAGCTTCTCGAACAGCCGCTTCTCGTTGGGCTCCGCGAACCCGAACAGCGCGATCTGGTCCTCGCGCACGTGGGTGTAGATGTGCAGGCGCGCCTCCGCGCCCTCGGCCGGCAGCGAGGTAAAGGTCGCCACGGAGATGTTGGCGTCGTAGCCGACGCCGCCGCACTCGACTATGGCCCGGTTGGGCGTCTTCACCAGCAACCGGCCGCGCAGGAAAGCAATCATCCCGAATGATTGTAGGCGTTCACGCGCCTTTTTACCGCTCCGGGCGTTCACACGCCCTTTTACTGCTCCGCGCGGCCCTCCCGATGGTCGGCACGGAATTTTGCTTGCGACCGTCGTGAGAACCACGCGAAGCCAATACACATCGTGAAGCGACCGCTCCACGCGCAGTGGGCCCGACCCGGCGCTACGAGCATTATGAACAGATTCTCCGTGCGAGCCTCAGTTTTCCCCAGAAATCTGGGATTGTAACCGGATCGCAACCTTATATTGATTCTCCTTTCACGCTCTCGCCACAGACTCGAAGAGGTTCATTTTTCCCCACAATCGAAAATCTGCAATCACCACGAAGGGATTTCCATGACTCTGCTTTCGCACCGTCTCGCCCGACTCGCTCTCTGCGCCGCACTGGCCTTGCCCATGCTCGCAGTCACAGCGCCGGCGCCACTGCATGCGCAATCCAGCGCCAGCCTTACCGGCACCGTCCTCGATCCCCGCGGCGTGCCCCTGCCCGGCGCGGCCGTCTCCGTCCGCAACGACGCCACCGGCGCTACCCAGAAGATGACCTCCGACGCCCAGGGCAAGTTCGCCTTCGCCAACCTCGCCCCCGGCAAGTACACCATCCAGGTGGATGCGGCCGGCTTCGCCACCAGCCAGACGCCGGCGCAGGTCGCCGCAGGCCAGCCGACGGACGTGCCGGTGAAGCTGGAACTGGGCAACGTGTCGGAAGAGATTACGGTGGAGGCCAGCGAAGCCAACTCGGTCGCCGGCCAGATGGCGCCGATGGACGCTCTGCTGTCCGAGACCTCCGCGCGCACCGAGATCACCCAGACCATGATCCAGAACTTCATGTCGCCGGTGGCCGACTACGGCGAAGCGGTGCAGATGGCGCCCAGCACCTTCACCCTGTCCTCGGACGGCGTGGGCCTCGGCCAGTCGAAGACCTACTTTCGCGGGTTCCCCGACGGCGACTACGACATCGACTTTGACGGCATCCCGTTCTACGACACCAACACCCCCACCCACCACTCCTGGGCGTTCTTCCCCACCCAGTGGCTGGGCGGCATCGACTTCGACCGCTCGCCCGGCACCGCCTCCACCATCGGACCCACGCCCTTCGGCGGCTCCATCCACCTGCTCTCCAAGGGCTTCGATCCCATCCAGGACATCCGCGGCGAGTTCTCCTACGGCTCCTACAACACCTACCTCTTCGACGGCCAGTACGACTCCGGCGGGTTCGGTCCCAGCAAGAAGTTCAACTTCATGGTGGACGTCCACCACCTGCAGTCCGACGGGTACCAGACCTTCAACTACCAGACCCGCAACGCCGGCGATATCCAGGTGCAGTACAAGCTCTCCGAGCACACCACCCTCACCGGCTACTCCGGCGTGATCTGGGTCGACGCCAACACCCCCAACCTGAACGCGACCCGCTGCCAGATGTACGGCGCCGCCGCCAGCTACACCTGCACCGGCACGAACGCAGCGTACGCCGGGTCGGGCCTCAACTTCCTGATGGTCAACAACTCCGACCCCTTGAACTACTTCGACTACCAGTACAACTACTACCATGTGCCCACCGACTTCGAGTACGTCGGCGTCCACAGCGAGTGGGGCAAAGGCTGGACCTTCGACATCAAGCCGTACACCTACGACTACGACAACAGCGAAAAGTACTCGAACGCCGTGCTGATCTCCGATACCGCAACAGTCGGCACCACGGACCCGAACCTTCCCGGTCTCGCCATCACCGTCGCCGACACCAGCACCACCGCCGGGGGCTCGAACCCCCTTTGCAACCAGCAGTTCACTAAGAAGGGTGTCACCGCCGAACCCTGCGGCGTGGACAAGTACAACAGCTACCGCAAGTTCGGCGAGACCTCGCAGCTCAGCCAGGTTTCGCACTTCGGTATCCTGCGCGCCGGCTTCTGGTACGAGTGGGCCAACACCAATCGGCACCAGTACCCGTCCGACCCGCTCAACAACTGGGCCGACCAGCTCCTGCCCAACTTCGCCGAGACGTTCGTTACCAACTCCTACCAGCCCTTCGCCGAGTACCAGTGGAACGCTCTGCCCAAGTTGCAGGTCACTCCGGGTGTAAAGTTCGCCTACTACACCATCGGCACCAAGCAGATGGCCGATGACGGCAAGACGGTTGGATGCCTGGTGGCAATACCGTCGACCAGCACGGCGAACCCCTGCAGCCCGGCTTTCAATCCGAATATCAACCCCAACCTGTTCGTCGCCAACCAGGGCAGCTACTTTGCAACTTTGCCGTCCCTCGCGCTGAACTACCGCCTGCGGGGCAACTGGTCGGTGTTTGCCCAGGCCGCGCAGGGCAGCATCGTGCCGCCCTCCAGCGTCTTCGACTTCAACCAGAGCACGGTGGGGGCCCCGATCGCAGCGACCCTTCCCAAGCAGCAGAAGAACACCACGTACGAAGGCGGCACGGTGCTGAAGCTGAAGAACGTCACCTTCGACGCGGACTACTACCACATCCACTTCGACAACACCTACTCCTGCATCGCCAACACCGGATCCAGCGGCGACGACAACTCCTGCTACCTGCAGCCCAGCTCGATCACGCGGGGTATGGAGGCCGAGGCCAATATCAATCTCACCCACGGGTTCGGCCTCTACCTTAACGCCAGCTTCGACAAGGCGACGTACGAAGGCACGCTGGCCGCGACCTGCAGCGGCTCGACCACCGCATGCACCGCCGCCGCCGCCGATCCCGCGGTCATCGAGACCGCGCCCCCCAACCTGTGGGTGCAGCAGACCCCTTCGGACGTCGAGACCGAGGGCTTCACCTACCAGCACAAGTCCTTCGACTTCGGCTTCTTCAACAAACGCATCGGCACCTTCTACATCGATAACGGCGCGTACCACAACCAGGCCACCATCAACCCGTTCGACTTCGCCAACCTCTTTTTCAACTACACCATCCGCGGCGGCGGCCGGTTCGACCAGACCAAGATCCGCCTCAGCTTCAACAACCTCTTCAACTCCTCCGCCATCACCGGCGACACCATCACCGGCACGGCAACTCCGCTCAGCATCTCCGCCAACGGGACCACCTACACCGATCCCTTCAACACCAACGGCCCCACCCCAATCGCAGGCGGCGACAACATCACCGTGCTGGCCGCCCGCAACATCTCGCTCTCAGTCATCTTCGGCTTCGGGCCCAAGCGGTAAGGGAAGCTGCCGGTTGTTAGCTGCTAGTTGAAAGGCAAATACAGAGATTCTGACTCTTCGAGTCGGAATGACGATACGAAAAGTCCGTGCGGGCGCCGGCTGAATGCCAGGCGTTTGCACGGATTTTTCTTGCTGCGGGAGTAGTATGGGGCCACTCAGAGAACCTGGGATTTTGAGCGGAAACGAACGGAGACAGGACCATGCGGGGCAGACGGCTTACAGCAATTCTTGCAGCGGCGATCGCAAGCACGACGATCATGACGGGGTGCAGCTCCTATTCACCCGATGCGGGGCATGAGATCGTCCTGGTCAAAAAGCCAATGATCTTCGGCCATGGCGGAGTCGCCCCGGAGCCGGTGAAGACCGGACGCACCTACGCCGCACTGACCACCGACGGCATCGACGTCTACATGCAGCCGTTCAAATACGAGACCGAACTTCCCGACACCATGACGAAGGACGGCGTCCCCATTACCTTCCACGCCATCATGGTGCTCAAGGTCACCGACTCCGTCCTGCTCATCAAGAACTTCGGCCCGGACTGGTACAAGAACAACCTGGAAGAGCCGTTCAAGACCATGGTCCGGCAGGCCGTGCGAAAGCGCGGCATGAACGAAACCGCCATCAGCACCACGGCGCTGGACGACATCGACAATGAAATCCACGATCAGCTGATCAAGTTCATCAAGGACAAGGGTCTCCCCGTGGAACTCGTGACCATGACCGTGGGCAAGGCCAACCCTCCCGACTCCATCAAGAACCAGCGCATCGAAACCGCTACGCAGGAGCAGCGCATCCAGACCGAGCAGCAGACCAAACTCGCTGAAGATCAGCGCAAGGCTGCCGAAACCAGCCGCGCCGACGCCGACAACGCCTACCGCGAGGCCATGCACCTTTCGCCCGAGCAGTTCATTCAACTCGAGACCATCAAAATGCAGAACCAGGTGTGCGGCCCCAACGGCAAGGCCACCTGCACTTTCATCCAAAACGGCGCCACGCCGGTCTACAACCTGAACAAATAGTTGTTAGTGCTCAGTTGTCAGTTGCTAGTTGGAAAACGGAAATCCGTGCAGGCGCCGGCTCATTGCCCATCGCCCGCACGGATTTTCCTGTTGCTCACCGCCGCCGTACGCAAGATCTCAGAATCGTCCTTCAACTGACAACCGGCAACTCTCAACTGCCTTTAGAACGTCAGCCCCAGCGACATCTGCACCTGGCGCGGGCTGCCGATGGTGTGGGTGACGATGCCCAGGCTCACCGGGCAGGCGTAGAACCCTGTGTTGGTGCTGGCGCTCGTCGGAACGCTGCAGTTATTGGTCGGCAGCACCTGCGTCGGAGTGTCGGGCCCACTGTTGGGATAAGCGGGGAAGTTATTGTAGTTGGCGTTCTGCGAAACTTCGTTGCCGGGGACATCGAAGCTGGTTGTGTTGGTCAGGTTGTACACATCGAACGTGAACTTAAGCGCATACCGCTCGCTGAAGTTTGTCATCTTCACCAGCGACACATCCGCCCGCTTCTGGAACGACTGCCGGAAGATGTTTCTCTGCCGGCTCGTGAAGGTCGTCTCGTAAGGATCGGTGGAAGGAATGGCGCCGCTCATTGCGCCTGCCTGCAGCAGAGGAATCGTGAAGCACGACGGCTTCAGCGCCGTATATGCCGGGTTGACCCCGACAAATGCGCCCGAGTGCCCGGTCAGCGCATTCTTCGGTGTGCAGCCCTGCGCCAAAGGCACAATGGGGTTGGTGATGCCATCGAAGGTGCTGTAGTAGATGCTGCCGACCGCGCCCGAGAAGTCGATGACGCTGTACGGCTGCCCGCTCTGCAGCACGGTCAGCCCCACCAGCGACCATCCGTCTGCGGCGTAACCCTCCAGGCTGTGCTTGTCGGCGACCATGTCCGGCACCCGGAAGACATAGTTGAAGTTGATGACGTGAGTGCGGTCGAAGTCCGCCGACGCGTATCCGTCGCGCAGGTTCAGCGGGTTGTTGCCGTTGTAGAACAGGCCCAGCCCGCTCTGCTCGTCCAGCGCGTGGGAGTAGGTGTAGGACGCGCTGACCTGCACGCTGTGGCTCATCCGCTTGTCCACATGCGCCGTGAGCGCGTTGTACGCGTCGATGCCGGCCGCCTTGTAGTCGATCGACTCCGCTGCATAGCCCAGGTAGGGAACGCGGTGGTCCACGTTGCCGCCCTCGTAATCGAAGTCATAACCGTTGCCGTTAGGCAGGTTCACATTGCCGACGGTATATCCATAGGTGTAGATCTCGTTGTTGATGGGGTGGGTGGCGCTGGCAATGCCGGGCTGATTGAAGGGCACCGGAATCACCTGGTGGCGTCCGAGGTTGCCGGTATAGCCGATATCGATGGCCACGTCGTTGCGCGGCTGCCACTGCACGTCCAGCGTGAAGTTGTAGGTATAGGGCAGCTTGTTGGTGCGGTCGTATACGCCCAGCGAAATTGGCTGCCCGCCCTGCGCGATGGCCGCCAGATTCGGCAGGTAGGTGCTCAGGTCGGACGCCTTCGGATTGGTTGGCGCTGGGTGCTGCAGCGAAGTTCCATACGGATGCGAGAGATCGCCCTCCGAGTCATTCTCATTCCCCGGCGCACCGCCGCCTCCGCCACAGGTCGGAATAAAGAACTCATACAGGAAGGTCGTGTCGCCCGGGCAGGTCGAGTCGGTCACGAACGGCAGCGACTGGTTCACGCCAAACGGCCCCCCGGTCACCGTGCCCAGTGCGTAGCCGGGCGAGAAGTAGCTGAACAGCTCGCCCCGGTCGTAATACATGCCGAAGCCGGTGCGCACCACCACCTTCGAGTGGAACATCTCCGGCTGCCACGCCGCGCCCAGCCGCGGCGCAATGCCCCACTGCCGCCCGGTCAGCGTGGTCGGGCTCACTCCGGAGGTCCCGTTCGAATTGTTCCCTGCGATGATGAGGCCGTTGGTCGCCGGAATGTTTCCCGGCGTCTCGCTCGGGCTCGGCGTGTAGCTGTAGCGCGACGGGTCGAAGTTGAAGATGCGGCCATACTTCTCCGTCAGCCCGCCATCCCAGTCGTAGCGCACGCCCGCCGTCAGGCTCAGCGTCGGCGTCGCCTGGAACTTGTCCTGCACATACGTTCCCACCTGGTTCGCCCGGTAGTAGCGGTTCGCATTGCCGGATAGAAACGACGTTACATAGAATCCGGTCGTTCCGCTGCCGGGGCTTACATAGCCCTGCGCGTAGCCGCTCAGGTCGCTGGTGGCGACCGTGCCCTTGCCGGTGCGCTTGTCAATCGTGTTCAGCTGCGTGTAGCTGTAGGTCCCGCCGAAGCTGACCGTGTGCTTGCCCAGCGTCCAGATGGCATCGCCCGACGGCTGGATGCGGTTCTGGAACGCACCCGTATTGCTGGACTGGCCTTCCGCGTTTTGCCCAATATTCAGGATGCTGTTGGACGGCAGAAAATTCGCGTTGTCAGCCGCCTGACCGTACACGTCATAAATTGACACGCCGGGAAAATAAGTGGACGTGAACGTGTTGATCGAGGCCGTCGACGGATTCGCGCAGGGAGCGCTGCCGGACGCGCAGTACGGGATCGCATTGGGCGCGAACGGCTGCTCGTTGTCGGCCCACGTCTTCTCGCGCAGGATGCCGACATTCTCGGTCGTGCTCAGGTTCGGCTTGATCTGGAGCGTATTGTTGATGGCCGCCACCTGCGAGCCCGAATCCAGGTGCTCGGTAAAGCCGGGCACGCTGGAAAACGCATACGGCGCCAGTGTCGGATCGTGCTGGTAGTAGTACTTGAACGCCACGGTATCCTTGGCCGTCGCATTCCAGTCCAGGTTGGCGACGCCGATGTCGGCCTTGAACCGCCCCGTCCCGGGCAGGATTGCGTCGTATCCGTGCTGGGTGGAGAGGTACCCCGACTCCGTGTCGTTCGGCACCAGCCACTTGCCTGGCTCACCCGGCAGCGCCGGGCTTTGCAACAGCGCCAGCGCCGTCGCGTCGATCTGCGATGGCGCCAGGTCCGAGCCGTAAAAGTACGGCCCGTCGAATTGCTGGTTCACAATGTTCGCGAGTCCCGCCGCGTTGCGGTTGGTGTCGTTCAGACCCACCGGCACGTCCAGGAACGAGTCCCCGATCTCCTGGTCGGACACATGCAGATGCTGGTAGGCGGCAAAGCCGAACAGCTTGTCCTTGACGATCGGCCCGCCCACCGTGCCGCCCGCCACATAGCGGTGCAGCTCGGGGTTTTTCAGGGACGCCGGCATCGCGGGATCGTTGTTGAAGAAAAACGGGTCGGCGTTGAGAAAGTTCGTCCCCCGGTGCGCGTACAAACTGCCATGCAGCGAGTTGGTGCCCGAAGTGGTGCTGAGATCGATGTGCGCGCCCGAAGTCGACCCCTGCTGCGCATCGTACATCGATGCATTCACGCGCACTTCCTGCACCATCTCCGGCGCCGGCGTGGGGATGGCGTTGCCGATCGACAGGTAGACCGAGGCGGTCGACGAAATGACGCCGCCGCCGCCCAGGCTGGTGGAGACGCCCGTCGAGTTGATCACGCGCGCCGATCCCACTTCGCTGGTGCTCTTGCCGTTGAACAGACTGCTGCCGTCCACCCCGTTCAGGCTGAAGCTGTTCGACGTGTCGCGCTGCCCGTTCGCCCAGATGGGCGGATTGCCCAGCCCGGCGTTGACACCCGAGCCCGGCGCCAGTTCCGCATCCACTCCCGGCGACAGGATGGCCGTGCCTAGCGGCGAACCCGTGGGCAGCGGGATCGATTCAATCTCCGTCTTGTCCAGCACATATCCGTTGGTGGTGTCCACCGCGTTCATCAGAGGCACCGCATTCACCGTCACCGACTGGGTCACCGCGCCGATGGCCAGCGTCGCATTCACCGTCCCGGTGCGTCCCCCCTCCACCGAGATATTCGGAAACACCTGCGTCTGAAATCCGTCGTGCGTCACCGTCAGCGTGTAGTGTCCGACCGGCAGGTTGGCGAAGGCATAGTAGCCGTCGTTGCCCGACTTCTGGCTCCGCTTCAGTCCCGTCTCATCGCCCACCACATCCGCCTTGGCGTTGGGAAGGACGCCTCCTTGCTCGTCCGTCACCAGCCCGGTGATGCCTCCCGTCGTCTGCTGCGCCGTGGCGCCAACCGAAAGCAAAAGCACGAAAACGATGGCTGCAAGAATGCGGTGGATACACAACTGCCTGGACATCTGGGGGCCTCCCTGGGGCGAATGCACCAATTTAGGAAAACGGACTCGTATCGAAAATTGAGATAGATGGTTTCTTTCTAACAGGACAGAAATGAGGATTCGATAAAGAGACTTCCCCGAAGTGCAACATAAATAGGGCGCTGCCGGGACAGGTCTCCCTTCCCGCAAAGTGAAGATAGTTTTGTCTGTTGGTCTCGAAAATACCTCATCCGGCATCCGGCTGCGCAACTTTATTTTTCGTTGGCCGGCCGGGCGCTACAATGCAAGCCGATCCAAAAACAACAATGAGGTGTAGCCATGCATTTCGCTCGACCCGCGGCATCGGTGCTTCCAACCCTCCGCCGACCCCTGACCTTCGCCGCCCTCCTTATCGCCGGTTTCACCGCCGCCGCCCAGTCGGCTCCCACCCAGCCCGCCCCAGGCCCCCAGATCGCAGGCTGCCCCATCCTCCCCGCGGACAACGTGTGGAATACCCCCATCGACAAGCTGCCGCTCGATCCGCATTCCAAGGACTACATCGCCGCCATCGGCGCCGACAAGTCCCTCCACCCCGACTTCGCCTCGGTCTCAACCGGCGGAATCCCCATCACCATCACCGACTCCCACGTTCCCTGGGTCAAAGTCACCTTCGAGTACAGCGACAGCGATCCCGGCACTTACCCCATCCCGCCCAACGCCCCCTTTGAAGGCGGCCCCAACTCCCCGCCCAACAGCGATCGCCACATGCTCCTGATCGATAAGGACCGCTGCATGCTCGTCGAGGTCGGAAACGTCAAGCGCATCTCCGACACCGCCTGGAACGCCGGCGCCGGCATCAAGATCGACCTCACCGGCAACGGCCTCCGCCCCGACGGCAACACCTCAGCCGACGCCGCCGGCCTGCCCGTCCTTCCGGGCCTCATCCGCTACGACGAAGTCGCCGCCGGAGCAATCCGCCACGCTCTCCGTTTCACCGCGCTCAGGACCCAGCAGGCCCACGTCTGGCCCGCCCGCCACGACGCCTCCAGAATCACCGACCCCAAGGTCCCGCCCATGGGCGTCCGCTTCCGCCTGCGCGCGGACTTCGACATCTCCGGCTTCTCCAAGGTCAATCAGGTGGTCCTCACCGCGCTCAAGCAATACGGCATGTTCCTCGCCGATAACGGCGCCCCCTGGTTCATCAGCGGCGCACCCGACCCCCGCTGGAACGACGACGACCTCCACCAGCTTACCAACGTAAAAGGCAGCGACTTCGAGGCCGTCGACGAGTCCGACTGGCAGTACCTGCCCGACTCAGGCCGCGTCGACCCCGCCGTCCACAAATAACCGGGCGCCCCATTCCTGGCCGGGTGCCCCATTCATGCGCGTTTTTGGCGCCGGGTGCCCCATTCATGCGCGTTTTTGGCGCATGGGTGGGGCCCGAGCCTCTGCACCAATCCCGCAGCCTACTTCCCTGCCGTCTTATCCAGATCCAGGTTCAGCTCCAGCACATTCACCCGCGGCTCGCCCAGCAGCCCGAACTGCCGCGGCGTCACGTGCGCCGTCACCAGCGCGCGCACCGCGTCCTCACTCATGTGCCGGTCGGCAGCAACGCGGCTGACCTGGTAATACGCCGCCGCCGGCGAAATATCCGGGTCCAGCCCCGACCCCGACGCTGTCGCCAGGTCGATCGGCACCGCCCCCTGCGTCCCGTTCGGATTCAGCGTCTTCACCGTCCCCGCAACGCGCGACGCCAGCGCCGCATTGGTCGGCGCGTAGTTCGACCCGCTCGAGTTCGACGCATCGTAGCCGTTGCCCGCACCCGCCGCCGACGGCCGCGACCAGAAGTATCCCGGCCCATCGAACGCCTGCCCGATCAGGTGCGACCCAACCAGCGTCCCGTCTTTGTAGATCAGGCTCCCCTCCGCCTGCTTCGGCATCAGCACGTGCGCCAACCCCGTCACCGCCAGCGGATACCCAATCCCCAGCACCACCGCCGTAATCACCGTGTAGAGAACCGCCGTCACTATGTGCTTCTTCATTTCTTCGCTCCTTCAGACTTGCAGCCGGTAGCCGGCAGCTTGTAGCTGTTAGCTAAAGGCTGCGAGCTACTGGCTACAAGCTTGCTTCTCTACACCAGATGCACCGCCGCGATCACCATATCGATCGCCTTGATGCCGATAAACGGCGCCACAATCCCGCCCAGGCCATAGATCCACAGATTCCGCCGCAGCAGCGCCGCCGCCGACATCGGCGTGTACTTCACGCCCTTCAGCGCCAGCGGGATCAGCGCCACAATAATCAGCGCGTTGAAGATGACAGCCGACAGGATCGCCGACTCCGGCGTGCGCAGATGCATGACGTTCACCGCCGCCAGCACCGGAAACACTCCCGCAAACATCGCTGGAATAATCGCGAAGTACTTCGCCACATCGTTCGCGATGGAGAACGTCGTCAGCGCCCCGCGCGTCATCAAGAGTTGCTTCCCGATGCCCACAATCTCGATCAGCTTGGTCGGGTTGGAGTCGAGGTCCACCATGTTGCCCGCCTCTTTCGCCGCCTGCGTGCCCGAGTTCATCGCCACGCCTACGTCGGCCTGGGCCAGCGCGGGCGCGTCGTTGGTGCCGTCGCCGGTCATCGCCACCAGCTTGCCCTGCGCCTGCTCGCGCTTGATCAGGTCCATCTTGTCCTTGGGCTTGGCTTCGGCGAGAAAGTCGTCCACGCCCGCCTCGCGCGCAATCGCCGCCGCGGTCAGCGGATTGTCGCCGGTGATCATGATGGTCTTGATGCCCATCGCCCGCAGTTGCTCGAAGCGCTCCTTCATGCCGCCCTTCACGATGTCCTTCAGGTGGATGACGCCCAGCGCTCGCCCATTTTCCGCGACCACCAACGGCGTGCCTCCGCTGCGCGCCACCTGTTCCACCTTGGCCTTCACCTCGTCCGGCAGGCCGACCCCCGATCCGGACCCGTTCTCCTTCAGGTACTTGTCGATCGCGTCCGCCGCGCCCTTGCGAATGCTCCTGCCCTCCATGTCGATGCCGCTCATCCGCGTCAGCGCGCTGAACGGAATGTACTCCACATTCAGCTTCGCCAGCTCGCGCCCGCGCAGCCCGTACTGCTCCTTCGCCAGCACCACAATCGACCGGCCTTCGGGCGTCTCGTCCGGCAGCGACGACAACTGCGCCGCGTCGGCCAGTTCTTCGCTGCTGACGCCTGCCGCGGTCAGGAACTCCGACGCCTGCCGGTTGCCCAGCGTGATCGTTCCCGTCTTGTCCAGCAGCAGCGTGTTCACATCGCCCGCCGCCTCCACCGCGCGTCCGCTTACGGCGAGCACATTGTGCTGCACCAGCCGGTCCATCCCAGCGATGCCGATGGCCGAGAGCAGCCCGCCGATGGTCGTCGGAATCAGGCACACCAGCAGCGAGATCAGCACAAACGCCGTCTGCGGCGCGCTCGAATACACCGCGAACGGCTCCAGCGTGACCACCGCCAGAAGGAAGATGATGGTCAGCCCCGCCAGCAATATATTCAGCGCAATCTCATTTGGCGTCTTCTGCCGCTCCGCGCCTTCGACCAGCGCGATCATGCGGTCCAGAAACGTCTCGCCGGGGTTCGCCGTGACGCTGACCACGATCATGTCGCTCAGCACGCGCGTTCCGCCGGTCACCGCGCTGCGATCGCCGCCCGCCTCGCGGATCACCGGCGCGCTCTCGCCCGTAATCGCGCTCTCGTCCACCGACGCCACGCCTTCAATCACCTCGCCGTCGCCGGGGATCATGACGCCCGCCACCACGCGCACCTTATCGCCCACGCGCAGGTGCGAGCTCGGCACCTCCTCGATGCTGCCGTCGGCCTTCAGCTTGTATGCCGTAGTCTCGCTCTTGGCCTTGCGCAGCGCATCGGCCTGGGCCTTGCCGCGCCCTTCCGCCATGGCCTCGGCAAAGTTCGCAAACAGCACCGTGAACCACAGCCACAGCGTGATCTGCAGGTTGAACCCGAAGTGTCCGCTGCGCTCAAACAGCAGCACCGTCGTCACCACGCTGCCCACCTCGACCACGAACATCACGGGGTTCTTCATCATCAGCGCCGGATTCAGCTTCTTCAGCGAATCCACCGCCGCGCGGCGCACAATCGCCCCATCGAACAAACTCTTCTTCTTCGCCGCTCCCTGTGCTGCACTCATCGAACTCTCCCGCCTCTTTGCCCTTCGCTAATTCGCTGACTCGCTAACCTGCTGACTCGCTGCTATGAGAAACTCGTCCCCACCCGCAACAGCAGATGCTCCAGAATCGGCCCCAGGCTCAGTGCCGGGAAGAACGTCAACGCGCCCACGATCACGATCACCCCCGTCAGCAGCACCGTAAACAGCGGCGACGTTACCGGGAACGTGCCCAGGCTCGGCGGCGTAATCTTCTTCATCGCCAGGTTGCCCGCCACCGCCAGCATCGGAATAATCATCAGGAACCGCCCCGCCAGCATCGTGATCCCCAGCGTCGAGTTGTACCAGTGCGAGTTCCAGTTGCCGCCCGCAAACGCCGACCCGTTATTTCCCGCCGCCGACGTATACGCGTACAGGATCTGCGAGAGCCCGTGTGGCCCGTGGTTCGTGATGCCCGCAAGTCCGAACGGCGCCAGCACCGAAATCGCCGCGAACCCCAGAATCATCACCGGGAAGATCAGGAAGTAGAGCATCGACATCTGCACGTCGTACGCCTCCACCTTCTTGCCCAGATACTCCGGCGTTCGGCCGACCATCAGCCCCGCGATAAACACCGTCAGGATCACGAAGATCAGCATCCCGTACATGCCCGCGCCCACGCCGCCGAAAATAATCTCGCCCAGGTGGATGTTCACCAGCGGAATCATCCCGCCCAGCGGCATAAACGAGTCGTGCATCGAGTTCACCGCGCCGCAGCTCGCGTCCGTCGTCACCGTGGCAAACAGCGCCGAGTTCGCAATCCCGAAGCGGACCTCTTTGCCCTCCATGTTGCCGCCGGAGCTCGACCCCGCTGCCGGCCCCGTCTGCATCACCGTCTGGTCCACGCCCTTCAGCAGCGGATTCGGCTGCGCCTCCGCCCAGTAGCAGGTCGCCACGCCCGCCAGCCACAGCACGCTCATGCACGCGAACACCGCCCAGCCGTGCTTCGGCGATCCGGCCATGCGGCCCAGCGTCACGCACAGCCCGCCCGGGATCAGAAAAATCGAGAACATTTCCATCAGGTTCGAGAGCGGCGTCGGGTTCTCGAACGGGTGCGCCGAGTTCGCATTCATAAACCCGCCGCCGTTCGTCCCCAGCATCTTGATCGCTTCCTGGCTGGCCACCGGCCCCTGCCCGATCGTCTGGGTTGCAACCACCGCGGTTACAGGCTTTCCATCTGTGCCCGTGGTGGTTACATTCTGCTTCTCCACCAGGGTCGCCGTGTCGTACGGCCTGAAGTTCTGGATCACTCCCTGCGACACCAGCGCCAGCGAGTACACCAGGCAGATCGGCAGCAGCACCCACAGCGTGCCCCGCGTCAGGTCCACCCAGAAGTTCCCCAGCGTCTTCGACTCGCGCCGCGCAATCCCGCGGATAAACGCGATCGCCAGCGCCATGCCCACCGCGGCCGACCAGAAGTTGTGCGTCGCCAGCCCGAACATCTGGGTCAGGTAGCTCATCGTCTGCTCCGGCACATACGCCTGCCAATTGGTGTTGGTGGTAAAGGAGGCCGCGGTGTTCCATGCGAGATAGGGTTCGACGCCCGGCAGATGCTGCGGGTTCAGCAGCTTGGCAAACGGCAGCGCCGCCTGCATGCGCTCCACGCCGTACGTCAGCAGCAGCGTCGCCAGCGAAAAGATCAGCATCGCCAGCCCGTACTCGGTCCAGCGCATCTCCGCCTCGGCGTCCACGCCGGTCAGCTTGTACAGCAGCTTCTCCACGGGAACCAGCACCGGGTCCAGCCACGTCTTTTTCCGCTCATACACCCGGGCCATGTACAGCCCCATCGGCTTCGCGGCGAGCAGCACCAGCACAAAGAAGACTGCAATCTGCAGCCAGCCATTCGATGTCATCAGAATTTCTCCGGACGCAACAACGCAAACACCAGGTAGACCAGCAAGCCGGCCGTCAACAGCAGCAACAGAACGTTTTCAAGCATTGCCGCCTCCATCCTTCATCAAGCGCTGGCATCCGTGTACGTACAGCACCGCAACGAAGAAAAAAACGATGGAAGCCGCCAAGAACACGATGTCGCTCAATGCACTCTCCTTTTTTGAGAACCCTCAGACGCAAACTCGGGGCCGGCGGTCGTTGCCAGCGCGGCCCGAGCTTGCTTTGGGTCCCGGCGCGCGCACCAGGAGGCGCACCGGAATCGCTGGACTCAGTCTGTCAGTCAGCGGCGTAGAAAGTCAGTAGGAAGAACATAAAGATTTTGTTAAATGGATTTAACGCCTGTGCTTGCAGTCCGCTCCGGGCCGGACGCCGGGCCACATGCCGCTTTGGGATGTGGGGTTACGCAACTGACAATCGACAACCAACCAAACAACTGACAACCTACTCTGCCCGCGCCGCCTCATCCCCTCCCGGACTCAACCGGTATCCGACCCAGGGTTCGCTCAGGATATACCTCGGCTCGCCGCCCGGCTCGATCTTCTTGCGCAACTGCGCCACCAGCACGCGCAGGTACTCCGGCTGGTCGATCCCCGCCGCACCCCACACCGCGCGCAGCAGCGTCTTGTGCGTCAGCACCCGGTCGGCGTTGCGCGCAAAGTACACCATCAGGTCGAACTCCTTCGGCGTCAGGTGGATCTCCGCGTCCCGCACCGTCACCTGGTGCCGCTCCATGTCGATGCGGAAGTCGCCCAGCTCGATCACAGCGTCCTCGGCCGGCCCGGACGCCGCCGCCAGCCGCCGCACCTGCACCCGTACCCGCGCCAGCAGCTCCTGAATGCTGAACGGCTTGGTAATATAGTCGTCCGCGCCTTCATCCAGCGCCGTCACCTTTTGCGTGTCCTGGCTGCGTACGCTCAACACAATCACCGGCACCGTCGACCGCCCGCGGATCTCCCGCGTCAGCTCGATCCCGTCCATCCCCGGCATCGCCAGGTCGGTAATCACCAGGTCCGGCTGCGCCTTCATAAAGTGTTCCAGCGCCTCCGTGCCGTCGTGCGCCACCGTCACTTCATGCCCGCTGCTCTGCAGCGAAGTGCGCAAAACCCGCGTAATCTGCGGCTCATCGTCCACAACCAGGATATGCATCGCTTACCAGCTTCCTACCCTCGAGCCCTTACGTCGTCATTCCGGCGCAGCCAGAATCTCCGTATTGGCCTTTACTGACCACTTACCACTAACCACTGACCACTACTTCACTTCGCCACCTGCGTCACAATATGCACATCCACGTGCGGCGCGTGGCGCATAAACTGCCCCAGCGCATGATAGTACAGATACTGCTTCCAGCCCTTCACCGCGCTCCGGCCGAAGAACACCTGCGTGATCCGGTTCTTGGAAACAAAGGCCGCGGCTGCCGACGGTACGCTCCGTCCCGGCAGCCGCACCACCTTCGCCCCCACGTTCTCGGCAAACAGGATATTCCCCTCCAGCGAGCGCTTCTTGGTCGCTGAAATCTCCTGGTCCAGGTCCACGTACACCACGTAGAACTCGCCGCCGGTCGCCTCCGCCATCCTCGCTCCGCGCGCAATCAGGTCTCGCGACTCCGGGTTCGAGCTGATGCACACCGCGATCCGTTCCGCGATCTGCCAATGTCCGCTCAGCTTCTTCCGCTGCACGTAGTCGTCCAGCGTGCGGTCCACCGCCCGCGTCACCCGCTGCAGCGCCATCTCGCGCAGCGCAATCAGGTTCCCGCGCCGGAAGAAGTTGCTCAGCGCGCGCTCCGCCCGTTCCACCGGGTAGATATCGCCGCGGCTCATGCGCGTCACCAGCGCCTCCGGCGTCAGGTCGCTCAGCACCACCTCGTCCGCCCGGTCCAGCACCCAGTCCGGGACCGTCTCCCGCACCGTAATCCCGGTCAGGCTCTGCACCCGAGGCGTAATGCTCTCCACATGCTGAATATTCAGCGTCGAGAGCACATCGATCTCCGCCTCCAGGATCTGCAGCACGTCCTGGAAGCGCTTCGCATGGACGCTGCCCTCGATATTCGTGTGCGCCAGCTCGTCGATCAGCACCACTTCCGGCTTCCGCTTCAGGATGGCGTCCACGTCCATCTCTTCGAACAGCGTGCCTTTGTACTCCATCTGCTTGCGCGGCACCTGCTCCAGTTGCGCGGCCAGCTCGGCCGTGCGCGCCCGCCCATGCGTCTCCACAATCCCGATGACCACGTCTTCGCCGCGGCTTTTGCGCCGGATCGCCTCGCTCAACATGCTGAAGGTCTTGCCCACCCCCGGCGCGTACCCCAGAAACACCTTGAACCGCCCGCGCTTTTGATCGCTTACGTCGGCAAGCCACTCATCCGGAGTCTTCGTTCGCGGCTGTTCCGTAGTCATCCCGCTCTCTTTCGTGCTTAGAACCTGGTACCTGACACCTTGAACCTAACCGACATCTTCCCTCACAGCCCGTTAAGAATCCGTAAGTTCCGCGAATCTCAGCGTATTTCCCATTACAATTCCACACTGTGTATACGAAGCGCATTATCGAGACCGCACGCTGGCTCGCCATTGCTCTTGCACTAGCCGGTATTGTAGCTCTCTTCCGTCACTTTCCCGCCGCCAGCCACACCACCATCTCGCTCACTTTCCTGCTGCTTGTCCTGGGACTGGCCGGGAACTGGGGCCTGCGCTACGCGGTTGGCGCCTCCATCGCGGCCACCCTCTGCTTCAACTACTACTTCCTTCCGCCGGTCGGCACCCTCACTATCGCGGACACGCAAAACTGGGTCGCGCTCTTCGCCTTCCTCGGCACCGCCATCTACGCCAGCCATCTCGCCTCCCGCATCCGCGAGGAGTCCGAAGAGGCCAACGCCCGCCGCCGCGAGTCCGAGATGCTCTACCGCCTCGGCCGCCAGTTGCTGCAGCCCGAGAACGTCTCGCAGCTCTTCAACTTCATCCCCTCCAGCGTCGCCAACTCCTTCAACTCCCCCGCCGTCACCCTCTACATCGCCGACGGCGACCGCATCTATCTCTCCGACCCCAAGCGCATCTCCAGCCCCAACGTCCCGTGGAGCCCCGTCGAAGTTCCCGGCACCGTCGCCTACGCCGACCGCAGCCGCGCCGACATCGTCAAGGACCTCCACGAAGCCATGATGCTGCCCGTCTTCCGCTCGCCCGTCGACGGTCTGCCCACCGCCATCCCTCTGCGCATCGGCGTCCGTCCCTCGGGCGCCCTGCTGCTCGAGGGCATCTGCCTCTCGCGCGAGACCATGGAGGCTCTTAGCGGAATCGTCTCCATGTCCATCGAGCGCGCGGAAGCCCTGGAAGACTCCGCCCGCTCCGAGGCGGCCAAGGAGACCGAGCGCCTCCGCACCGCCCTGCTCGACTCCGTCACCCACGAGCTGCGCACCCCGCTCACCGCCATCAAGGCCTCCATCAGCGCGCTGCTCTCCCAGGACGCCTCGCTCGACCCGCCCGCACAGCACGAACTGCTCACCATCATCGACGAGGAGTCCGACCGCCTCAACCACCTCATCGAGCAGGCCGTCGAAATGGCCCAGCTCGACGCCCGCAAGGTCCAGCTCGACCTGAAACCCCAGAGCGTCGCCGACCTGGTCAACTCCGCCGTCGACGAGTGCCGCCTCGCCAACCCCGCCCGCGACTTCCGCGTCAACCTCCCCCACGGACTGCCCTCGGTCATCGCCGACGTCGGCTGGGTCCACAAGGTGATCGCCAACCTGCTCGGCAACGCCGTCAAATACTCCCCCGCCAGCCAGCCCGTCTACCTCACCGCCGACCGCCAGGGCGACAACGTCGCCATCTCCGTCGCCGACCGCGGCGCCGGCATCGACGCCATCGAGCAGGCCATGATCTTCGACAAGTTCTACCGCGGCCAGGGCCAGCGCAACCGCGTCTCCGGAACCGGCATGGGCCTCGCCATCGCCCGCGCCATCGTCCTCGCCCACGGCGGCGCCATCTCCGTCACCAGCCAGCTCGGCCATGGCTCCGTCTTCACCTTCACCCTCCCCATCGTCCGCGCTGCCTGAGCCGGCCCGGGTGCCCCATGATCACTGCGCAGCAGTTATCGTGGGGTTATTCTCTTCCTGTGGGCCCACGGAATATCTGTGCATGTACCTTATTTAGTGCAGTGCACTACCGTTCTTGCGAGTTGAACCTCTCGCCCCTCTGACAACTCACTAGCCACTAACCACGAATCACTCACAACCCAAAAATTCTCCTTGCCCCGTAATCCGCCCGGGCGTATACCCGTCTATTGGTGCCGAACGAGCTTTCACCTTCGTCGCGCCAGGAGATCGACATGAACGTCTGTACGACCCGAATTACCCGCCTTTTGGCCCTTGCTTCCTCTCTCACGCTTGCCGCCGGCCTCCTTTCCAGTTGTTCCAACTCGGTCGCTCCCGGCGCCGTCACCAGCGTCACCGCCGCCACCGCCACCGTCCCGGTCCTTATCACCGACGCGCCCTCCGACCAGCTCGCCGCCTTCACCCTCACCCTCAACACCATCGTCCTGACCGATAGCGCCGGCAAGACGGCCAGCATCCTGCCCTCGCCCGCCACCATCGAGATCACCCATCTCAACGGCATCCAGGCGCCGCTGGTCACCGCCAGCATCCCCCAGGACACCTACCTCTCCGCCACCATCACCTTCTCCAACCCGCAGATCACCTACATCAACAGCTCGGGCACGCCGGTCACAGTCACCCCCACGCTCACCACCACCTCGTTCACCTTCACCTTCCC
>Ga0181529_10000496_pt1 | contig 57102 bp, 78 predicted proteins | sample PEATcosm2014_Bin_36_FD_119763 | JGI IMG/M metagenome (GOLD analysis project Ga0181529, IMG submission 119763) | Peatland microbial communities from MTU Mesocosm Facility, Houghton, MI, USA - PEATcosm2014_Bin10_30_metaG | ecosystem: Environmental > Terrestrial > Soil > Wetlands > Peat | place...
ACCGCGGTGCTGCCGCGCGAGAAGCCGCCGTCGCTACAGCTGCGCAACGCTCGGTACGACCCGTCTCGGCCGACCGCCGAGCGCAGCGAGAAGTAGGAGTGCGTCATGAAGTCGCAGAAGAGAGCGGAGCCGAAGCCCGCCGCGCCGCCGGCGCGCGACCCGCCGAGGCCGCCCGGCAGGATCGCCAATCTCGGGCGCTGGGCGCATCCGTCGAAGCGCAAGGGCAAGGCTTGACGGCGCATCGGATGTGGAGCGGGGTCGACGTCGGTCTGCGACTCTTTCTTCGGTTTAGTCGCGGGGCGGCTTCATCCTGTTTCCTCCCGTGACTGAGCCCCGCCGAGGCGGGGCTCTCTGGTTCAGGCGCCGCGGACCGGTTTAGCGAACCGCCCGAACACCTGTATCTTCCCCTCTACCAGGACGTCGAGGTCGGTCTGGGCGATGGCCCAGGTCGCCGTCGGCGCCTCGATCGTCGAGGAGTCGACGGTCCATGACGCGGTTCTTATTTCCTGCCGCGTTGGTGCGTCGCCAGCTGCAGCGCCTCGGCCTCTTTCTGCGCCTCGGCGCGCGCCACCTCGCGGCGCGTGATCCCGGCCTGGACCGACTCGGGATCGGCGACGTCGAGGTTGTCGACCGCCTCGACCGCCGACAGCAGGCCGCGGTTCAGCATGTTGAAGACTAAGTTCTGTGCGTCGGCCGAGAACGCCGGCGACGACGAGTGCTCGTTGACGGTCAAGGTTGCGTCCTCGGGCAGGTCGTCGAGGGTGAAGTAGATCGGGACGAAACCCTTGGCTGGCGGGGTCAGGAGCAGGCTCTCGTCTGGGGTCGTTGCGCTCTGTAATCCCGCTTCCGCCTCGGGGACCCAGGCGACGAGCTTCTTCCTGATGTGGGCGCGCCCCAGGTCGAGGGTCAGCGCGCCGCTGTGCTCGATGTCGCGCTCGATCAGCAGCGCGCGGTCTTTGAAGCGCGGCGAGAACATGCGCACCAGCGTGTCGGCGTGGGCGCCGGAGCGCACGCCCTTCTCGCCGTGGCCGCGCGCCAGCGGCGGCAGGCCCATCAACTCGTCGAACATCCGCTCGTATTCGTGCAGCGAGCCCCACATGTCTTGCGGGATTTCGACACGGTCCTTGTCGATTTTGGCGTTGGGGTTCTGGTCGACGAAGTAGCCGCCGGGTTTCTTGTATCTCGACAGCGCCAGCTGGTTGACGCCGGTGACGCCGGTGAACCGCGTCGTCGGGTCCTCCTGCAGCCGCAGCATCTTGTTGGTGCCGACGAGGCGCGCGTTGATCGCCTCCTGGAGGAAGATCAGCCGCTGCACCTCCGATGCGCCCCAGAAGTAGGTCGGGATTGGGTTGGGGCAGAACGTGCTGTAGGGGTGGACGCCTTTCAGGCTCGGCGCCGAGGTCTGCGTCGACGGGTCGAAGGCGATCGCGTTCTGGATCGTGTACTTGCCGCGGATCAGCATGTCGTCGCCGACGATCTGGAACGTCGCCCAGTCCTCGCGCTCGTCGTCCCAGACCCACGTCTCGCTAAGCTCGATTAGGCTCTGCTCGACCTGCGGGTCGAGCTGCGGCTGCGGCCGCCCCATCCAGTCAACGATTCCGCGTGTCGGGTTCGCTCCCTGCCCCGCCGCTTGCAGCGGGTAGAGACCGCCGACGACGACGTTCATCGCCGTGCCGCGCGTGTCGGTCAGCCCGCCCTCCTGTTGACGGGTGTAGTTCTTGACTTTCTTCAGCAATTCGTCGCGGTCGGGATGGTCCTTCACCAGGGCGACGAACTGGTCGCGGGTGATCAGCATGGCGTGGGCGAAGGCGCCCATGCTCTCATCGAGCCGGTCGTAGTTCTCGCGCAGAACGCCGAAGTCCTCTGGCTGCACCAGCCACGGCGTCATCTTTCTGCCGGCGAAGGACTGCTTGAGGATGCCTTTGCCGCGGATCAGGCCGAGGTTGACCGCCTGGCTCAGCATCGAATCGGCGTCGCAGCGCCGGTACAGGTTGCGGATGTGCGCCGCCGCCGCGCGCCCCTTGGCTTCGTTGACCACCGACGGGTAGTCGGGGTCGCCGATGTGGAAGCGCAGCGACACCGGGCTGAACAGCAGCGACTCCAGGTCGTCGAGCGACACCCACAGCTTGTTGTACATCGCTGGCGTCGCCGGGTCGGCCGAGCCGGTGTCGACGAAGTTCTGGTAGAAGACGCCGCGGTTCATCCGCGTCTGGCGCGACGACATGCACTGCGAGACGGTGTCGCGGACGAACTGCGTCAGGTTGCCGTTGCGCGGTATCCTCACCTCGATACCATCCTATAGTATTGATACGCTTGGACTTTTACGGCATCCTATGTTGACAGCGCTCGTCGGTCCAGCGTAATCTCGCTGTTGTTAAAGGGGGTGAGGCCAGTCTCTTCCCCTCGTTTCTCGAACCAAGGAGACTCCCATGGCGCGCCACAAGGGCCGCAAGGGCCGCCGGAAGTAGACCGGTCGCCGTGCACTCGCGCAGGGGGCGGAGGGCGAGAGCTCTCCGCCCGTCAGATGTAGGAACCGACTATGCCCATGCCTATTCCCGGCGCTCCGGCCGCTCCGCCTCAGGCGGGCGTCTCCGGTCCGGCGACCGCTCCCGGTCCTCTGAAGGGCGCGGCGGCGGGTGGCGTGGAGAAGCTGAAGTTGGGCCTGAAGATCCTCCAAGAGGCGCTCCCGGCATTGCCGATGGGCTCCGCGATCCACACCGCCACGCTCAAGGCTCTGACCGATATCGGCAAGGCGGTCGAGAAGGAGGGCGGCGGGCGCGGCGATCCCAGCGCGATGATCCAGCAGCTGGTCGAGCTGGCGCGCAGCGCTCGTCAGGCCGGCGGGTCGGTTCCGCAGATGCCTGGTGCTGGCGGCGCGCCGGCCGCGCCTCCGCCGGGCGGGGCGCCGCCTGTTTCGCCGCAGATGGGAGCATGACAGATGACCTCGGGTAAGTTTCCCAAGCCGTACGCCTCCGACGTGAAGGTCGACCGCGGCATGATGGAGTATCCGCCGTTCGAGACGATGGGCATCGGCGCGCGTCCGGCGGGTCTGCCGAAGGGCGATGTCAGCGGGATCAAGTCGCTCGACCACGTCGGCAAGGATGGCTCGCGCGGCTCGGCGGAGAGGGCCAAGTGATGGTCGAGGCCACGCAGTCGCAGATTCGCGCCGAGGAGCTGCTGAAGCAGCTGTGGAACGACGGCGAAGTGGGCGAGAAGGTTCGCAGGGCCGCCAAGGCCAAGTTTCCCGACGTGCCGGTGCTCGACGACGTCGTCGAGCCGTTCGTCGCTCCGCTGAAGGCCGAGAACGCGGCGCTGAAGAAGCGCCTCGACGACATGGAGGCGGCGCGCGCCGCCGAGAAGAGCGAGGCGGAGAGGCGCGCCGCGCAGACGAGTCTCGAGCAGGCGCTCGACAAGGCTCGGCGGGATTACAACCTGACCGACGACGGCTTCGACAAGATGGTGGCGCGGATGAAGGAGACCGGCAATTACGCCGACGCCGACGCCGCCGCCGCCTGGGTCGCCTCCAAGGCGCCGCCCGCGCCGCCCGGTCCGACGTGGCGCTCGTCCGATCTCAACCTGTTCGGCACGAAGGATAAGGACGAGGCGCTGGCGAAGCTGCACCGCGACCCGGTCGGTTTCCAGGACGACCAGATCGAGGAGTTCCTCCGCGATCCGGAGCGGTTCACCAGGGAGACGCTGGGAGTCGCCTGACCGGCTCTCTTCCGGCGGGCTCGGCTCGCCGACGCAACGCGAGGTTAGACCATGGCCTATCCTACCTCTCCGGTCTCGACGCTGACCGGCTCCGGCATCACCCCCTCTGGCAACCTGGGCGCCCAGTTGTCGGCGCTCACCAGGAGGGCGTTCATTCCCTCGGTCTACGTCCAGATCTACCAGGCGCACCCGCTGCTCAGCCTGTTCATGTCGAGCAGCAAGGCGGCGCGCGGCGGCGTCTCGCAGATCACCGTTCCTATCCAGGGCAACAGCTTCGTTCAGTTCTCGTGGGGCGGTTTCGACGGCAATTTCCCCATGCCGACCGATCAGGCGGCGATCCAGAACGCTCAGTTCACCCTCAAGCTGGGGATGGTGCCGATCGGCTTCTTCGGCATGGAGGCGATTCTCCAGTCGTCCGAGGTGGTCATCCCCAAGCTGCGCGCCGTGATGTCGGACGCCGCGGTGGTGATGAAGCAGGCTTACGCGCAGGCGCTCTATTCGAACAACTACGCCAACACGCAGATCTGGGACTCGCTGTCGCAGGCCTTCGACGACGGCACCAACGTGCCGAGCTACGGCGGCGTCTCGCGCTCGCCCGGCTCGTTCTGGTCCGGTCAGTTGATTCCCAGCAACGGCGCCGCGGTGACCACCCGTGTCGGCTGCGCCCAGATGCTGTCGCGCGTCCAAGCCGGCGCTGGCGGCGAACCGCCGGACTTCGGCGTCATGCACCCGGCCAACTGGGCCGAGCTGATGACCGACTTTATGAGCCTGGAGATGTATCAGACTCGACCGCGCTCGATCTATGACAAAGACGACGTGGTCAACGCCGGCTTCCGCGGCATCAAGGTGCTCGACACGCCGATCTTCCCCGATCCGTTCTGCCCGCTCGGCTCGGCGTTCTTCCTCAACTCCCGCTACACCGGCATGTATATGAGCGAGTACGCACCGATGACCTTCTCCGGTTTCGAGCCGCTGATCAACGTCGGCCAGATCGCTGACGTCGGCGTTCTCATCTCGTGCGCGAACATCGTCTGCGCCAAGCCTTCGTCCGGCGCCCAGGTGACCGGCATCACCGGCGCCGCCTGGCAGTCCGTGCCCGGCACGACGCCGGCCGTGATCTGAAGGAGTTGAACTATGGGTCTCTACGGCGGTAACGGCCTCACTCCGTCCCTCGGCGGCGGCTTGACGACCAACAGGATCGCGCTCAAGGCCGGTCAGACGTGGACCATCCCCTCCGGCTGGTTTATGGTGCGCCCCGGTCCCTACACGACGATCCAGCAATACGATGCGATTCTCGGCATCTGGTTCTCGATCGGCGGCGGCGGATTCGGCGGCAGCGTCGAGTATGTCCACTCGGACGGCCAGAACTACCGGCTCGCCAACCAGAATGGCTGCGTTGTCGGCGCCGTGATCACCAACGTCGGTTCGGGCTACACGACCGCGCCGACGATCGCCGCCGGCTCGGGCGGCGCGATCTTCAAGACGATCATCGGCGGCGCGGTGGCGACGCCGACGATCACCAACGCCGGCACGAACTACACCTACCCGCCGATCGTCGCCTTCTCTGCGCCGCCGGCCGGCGGCGTGCAGGCGACCGGCTACGCGACGTTGTCGGGCAGCACGGTCTCCGGCATCACCGTAGTTGATCAGGGCGCCGGCTATTCCTCGGCGCCGACGATCGCCCTCCAGAACGATCCGCGCGAGGGTCTGAACGGCACGACGGTCGGCTACAGCGCCGCCGCTGTGACGACGCTGACCGGCTCGGGCGAGATCACTGCGGCGTTCTGCGTCGATCACGGCACGCCGATCGCCTTCACCGCTGGCTCGGCGACCTCGATCCCGACGCTGACGCTGTCCTCGGCGCTGAACTCGGCCGCCGTCACGGCGATCATGAATTGGTCGATCGTCGGTTTGCAGTCCGGCACTTACGGCAACGGCACGTCCGGCGTCGGCGGCTCGAACGCCACGCAGGTCACGGCGACCGGCGTCGATCAGCCGACCGCGGCCAACGCCACCGTGCTCAACACCGCGATCCAGTCCAATCTGGTCAGGACGCGCCAGGCCTTCCTCACGGCGACGGAGTCGGGCGGCGCGCTGCCGGCTTATGGGTCGTGGGTGGTGCGCGACGGCGGCATTTACACCGGCACGCCGCTGATGATCATCTCGGCGCCTGCCGGTCCCGCGGCCGGTTCGCTGACGACGGCGTTGGCGACGATGGGCTATTTCGCCTCCGACACGAGCTACATCGAAGGGCCGGCTTGATCTGACGTCCGACTTCGTCGGGGAGCCCGCGCCTGCGAACAGCGGGCGCGGGTTTTTCATTGGTGGGTCATGACGCTCAGCCAGCTCATCGACGACACGGCGCAGCTGTTGAACGACCCGAACTTCTCGTTCGCCTCGCGGCCGCAGATGCTCCGCTGGGTGAACGAGAGTCGGCGCAACTGCGCCAAGCGCACCGGCTGCATCCGTCGTCTCATCACCGGTCAATCGGCGTTCGGGGCGAGCGCGCAGCCGGGCTATGCGATTCCCGGCGCCATGCAGCCGGGCGCGCTGACCGACGCCTTCCCGCGGGCCGTCTCAGGGACCTATGGCGCCGTGCAGAACGCGATGATGACGATCCCCGGCGTCGAGCGCTACCCGTTCCGCGGCTTCTTCAACCCGTTCCTCCAGGCGCAGTACGCCGGCTGCGACGAGGTTGTCGACGCCGTCGCGCTCAGCGTCAACTGGGGCGGAACGACGCGGCCGACGCTGGACTGGCTGCCGTGGGACGACCTACAGGCCTACGCGCGGGCCTACGCGGTGCTGAACACATCGTGGCCGTCGGTGTGGTCGGTCTACAACGACGGGCCGGACGGCGAGATCTGGGTGTTTCCGGTCCCCAGCCAAGCGACCGAGATGGAGCTTGACGCGTTCTGCCTACCCAAGCGCGTCTACACCGACGACGATGTCGACGCCATCCCGTCGGGGATGCAGGAGTGTCTCAAGTTCGGTGCGGCGGCGCTCGTCTTCATGGCGCGCGGGCGCTACGCCCAGGCGCAGATGATGGAGAACCAGTTCGCTGACCAGATGGGCGTCGCGCGTGTCGCGTTTGATCGCGGTAAGACGAAGTCGTACTACTATTCAGTACCTTAGCGGGCTGTGACGATATGCCGCAGGACCACGTCGCCTCGACTGTCGCTCAGGCCCGCGTCATCCGCGACGGGCTCGACCCGGCGCGGGTCGAGACGCCGATCCGCACCGCGACGCTGGCGCTGTTGCTCGATACGCTGATCGAGCTCGGCGCGCAGCCAGCCGCCGATAGGGCGCGCGAGGCGGCGCGGCGCGCGGTCGAGGGCCAGACAATGTCGATCGCTCGCGCGCAGGAGTCGTTCCAGAAAGTGCTGGAGGCGGAGAGAGCCGCCGAGGAGGCGCGTCTTGCCCGACTCTAGGAGTCAGCTCTCGGCCAAGGCGCAGGCGTCTCTCGGCCTGCCCGAGGGGATCAAGTTCTACTCGCCGTTTCCGTTCGGCGGGATGAACGTCCAGGCGTCTTCGGTGGCGGTCGCCGACAACGAGTTTCTGTGGCTGGAAAACTTCGTCCGCCTCGGCGACGGCAATCTGCGCACGGTGTGGGACAGGGGCGCCTCGATCTACATTGCGCCGGGCGGATTGACGATCGTCTGGCACGTCTTCTTCAATATCGGCGCTGCCTATTACTGCGCTGTGTTCTTGTCAGACGGATCGGCGGTTCAGGTGAGTATGGCGACGCTCGCTCAGGCGCAGATCGGCCCGCCGGGCCTGTTCTACGACGCGTCGACAGGCTACCTCCCCTACGCGCGCCAATGGGGGACACAATATCTCCTCATCAGCAACCGCAACACGGTCAACGACTACTGGGCGTGGGACGGCTCTCTGCTCTACGGCGCCGGCACAGCGGCGCCGAATGGCGTCGATATCCTGTCGGGCGGCGGGGGCTACGGATCGGCGCCGACGCTGACGGTCTATGGTGGGTTCGGTTCGGGGATCGAGATCGTGCCGGTCGTCATCGGCGGCGAGGTCGTCGAGATGAACATCGCGAGTCCCGGCTTGGGCTACGAGCCCGGCGATATCGTGCAGGTGGCGTTCAGCGGCGGCGGCTCGGATTCCTCGGCGATCCTCCAGGCCTCGCTCGCGCCGACGACGGTCGGCGGCGTGACGGTCACCGCGCCGGGGTCCGGCTACACGTTCGCCAGCGTTTGGTTCACCGGCGGCGGGGGCGGTTCGGGCGTTGCGGCGACGGCGACGATCGTCGGCGGAGCGGTGACGTCGATCGTGCTGACGAGCGCTGGGTCGGGTTATACCACGGCGCCGTCGGTGCAGGTGTTCGGGAACGGCTCCGGCGCGTTGGCGACTGCGGCGCTGACGCCGTCGGGCGTCTCGGCGGGTAGCGTCGTCAGCACGACGGTCGCATCCATAACGGTCGTCGGGGGCGGGTCGGGTTACACGCAGGTCGGCGTCTCGATCGTCGGCGGCGGGGGGTCCGGCGCTACGGCGACGGCGACGCTGTCGAGCGGCTCGATCAGCGAGATCACGATGGAGACGGCCGGGTCCGGCTATATTTCGACGCCCTCGGTCGTCATCGCCGGCGACGGCGCCAATGCGTCGGCGACGGCGGTGCTGACGTCGAGCGCGACTGTGCCGGGCGTCGCCGTGGTTAACGGCGGCAGTAACTTCACCAGCGTGCCGACGCTGACGATCACGGGCGGTGGGGGGTCCGGCGCTACGGCCATTGCGCTCCTCGCGGCGACGACCGTCGCCTCGATCAACCTGACGTCTGGCGGCTCGGGGTACACCTCGGCGCCGACGATATCGTTCACCGGCGGCGGCGGATCGGGCGCCGCGGCGACGGCCTATCTCAGCGGCGGCCAGGTCGCCTACGTCGTCGTCACCAGCGCCGGCAGCGGCTACACGTCGCCGATCCAGGTTACGTTCAGCGGCGGAGGCGGCTCGGGCGCCGGCGCTACGGTCGTCTATGCGCCGACGTCGATCAACTCTGTCGAGGTGATGAGCGCGGGCCGGTACTACACCACGGCGCCGGCGGTCGAGGTGTCGTCGGGGGCGAACAACGCCGCCGCGGCGACGGTCATGCTGATGCCGTTTGGGGTCAGCGGCTCGGTGCTAGAGACGTTTCTGTCGCGGGCCTGGGTCTACGACCCGGCGCCGTCGCTCTACTCGACGCTGCCGCCGGGCGGCGACTGGGAAGTCTCGGCGCCGGGCTCCTTCGTCGACTTCGCGACCTCCGATGGCGCTGTCAGCGCCGTCAATACCGACGCCTTTCTCAACACGCAGTATACCCAGGCGCGACAGTCCTCGGGCTACCTCTACGCGCTCGGCGACGGGTCGATCAGCGTCATCTCCAACGTCAACTCGTCGAGCTCGTCGAGCTCGTCGGGCTCGTCGGTGTCGACGACGTTCAACTACCAGAACGTCGACCCGCAGATCGGCTGCGCGTGGCGGGACTCTCTCCAGGACTTCGGCCGGTCGACGATATTCGCCAACGCGACGGGCGTCTACGGGCTCTACGGCGGCGCGGCGACTAAGATCAGCGGCAAGCTCGATCAGCTCTTCGCCAGCGCGGCGTTCCCCCCGACGGCGGGAGCGGCGACGCCCGCCGCCGCGGTGGCGACGATCTACGGCGTCAAGCATTACCTCCTGCTGATGACGGTGACCGACCCCGACACCGGCGCTCTGCGCAACGTCATGGCGACGTGGAACGAGAAGGAGTGGTTCGTCACCTCGCAGAGCGTGTCTCTGGCGTTCATCTCGACGCAGAAGCAGGGCAGCGAGTACGCCGCCTACGGGACCGACGGGTCCTCGATCTACCCGCTGTTCTCGGCGCCGTCCTCGTCGCTGCAAAAGCGCCTCGACACCAAGATGTACGGCTCGGACCGCATCTTCGTCGAGAAGGCGGCGCAGGGCGTCTGGTTTCAGGCGCAGGACAACTCCGCCGGCGCGGTCGGCGTCTCTGGGACGCTGGCGGCGGTCGTCTCGGGGATGGGCGGCGGCGCGATCAACGGCTACGCGATCACCGCGCCCGAGGGGGTTTCGGCGCCGTTTCTCAACCAGGTCGCGTTCGCCTCTCCGCCGCCGTTCTGGAACGTCTGGGGCACGGCGATGGAGGGGAACGGGTTCTTCTCGATCGGCCTGCGATTCGTCAGCAGCAGCCCGGATTTCACTCTCGCCGATCTCGTGATAGGCTACACGGAGCACGTCGCGTTCTTCGCGTGAGGAGGTCTGCCGTGGCTAAGCGCACATCGGGCGTCGAGATGGACTTCGAGCGGGCGATTGGGCGCGGCGAGAACCCGCTCGGTCTCACCGCGCAGACGGTCAACGGCACGGCGCATTGGAGGGGAACGGGTTGGAACCGAGACGGGCCGAATTACGGCGTTATCCCTGACAGGGCGCCTGCCTGGACCTCGCCCGACCACCAGGTCCGGCCGGACGCGACGCGGCCTGACGGGCGCTCGAACCGAACGGGCGAGTGAGATGCTGGCAGCGTTGGAGAATCTGCCGCGGACGCCTACCGAGTGGACGCGCTGGTCGTGGGACCACCGCGACAGTCACGACCGCATCCGCGCCGCGATCCTCGCACAGAAGAGCGTCAGGCTGAGCGACTATCAGGTCGATCCGATCGACCCCGGCGCGGTCTCGCTGTTTCTCCAGAACAACTCGCAGCTCCACGGCGACATGAACGGCAGCCTGGGGCTCCAGAGCTCCGATCTTCAGGACGTCGATCTCGGCGACGCCAGGCAGTTCGAGGCCTGGGTCCGCATCCACTACCTCGAGCATTTCTACGCCGAGGCGAAGCTGGAGATATGATCGTGCTGGATAAAGCCGGCGCCGACTCGCGCGTCTCTCTCGCTGTCGAGCGCTTCCGCGACGTAATCGACGAAGCCCGGCCGCTGCTCCGCGAGCACTGGCGGGAGATCGCCATTCACCAGGACATTCCGCTCGATCCAGCCGACGACTACTATGAGAAGATGGACGCCGCCGGCGCGCTGCGCATCTTTACTGCTCGCGTCGACGGGGCGCTGGCCGGCTACGCGGTGTTCGTGGTGCGGCCGCGCCACGCCCACTATCGCATCGCCTGGGCGGTCAACGACATCGTCTGGGTGAGGCCCGACTGCCGCAACGCCGGCGTGGGTCGCGCGCTGCGTGAGTTCTGGGACGCCGAACTCGCGGCTCTCGGCGTGGCGATCGTCCACGTCGACACCAAAATCGCCCACCCGGCGCTGCGCTTCCTCCTGAAGCGGGGCGGCTACAACCACATCGGCGATGTCATGGAGAAGAGGCTGGTCTGATGGGCTTTCAGGCGATCATCGACCCGATCGTCGCCGACATCGCCGGCGCCGCCAGCGCGGTCGGCGGGGCGCTCGGCTCGGCCGGCTCAGCGATTGGCGGAGCGCTCGGTCTTGGCGGCGCGGCGACCGACATCTCGGCTGGGGCCGGTGAGCTTCTCGGCATGGGCAGTTCGGCGGGCGTGGGCGCCACGACGGATCTGGCGTCGACGCTGGGCTCGGCGGCCGGCGCCACCGGCGCTTCGGCGGGCGCCTCGGCGGGCGCAGATTTTCTCAGTTCCGCCGCCGAGTCGCTCGGCGCCGGCGTGCCGGGCTCGACGACTTCGACCGCTGCTGTCGCCGCGCCGTCGACCGCGGCTGCGACGCCGAGCGCCGCCGCGCCGGCGACCGCCGCGCCCGCGACAGGCTCCGTCGGCTCGGCCGCGTCCGCCGCCGCGCCGGCGAGCGTCGCGGCGTCGCCGACGACAACCGGCGCGCTCGGGTCGGTCGACCCGTCGCTGATCCAGAGCGCCTCCGCGCCGTCCGCTCTGACAGGCTCCCCGAGCGCCGCCACCTCGCTGGCGTCCACGGCGGCGCCGACGGGTCTCGCCGCGCCGACAACCGCCGCGACGGCGCCGACCAGCGCTCTGACGGGGTCGGGCGTGCTTGGCGCGCTGAAGACCTACGGCCCTCTGGCGATGAGCGGCGTCGGGCTGTTGTCGTCCGCCCTGGAAGGGACGAAGACGCCGAAGTTCCAGGGTGCGGTCAGCGCCGAGGCGTCGCAGCTCGCGACGCAGGGCGCGCAGCTCCAGTCCTACCTGACGTCCGGCACGCTGCCGCCCGGCGTCTCGGCGGGCCTCCAGTCGGCGCACGACGCCGCAGCGGCGACGATCCGCTCCCAGTACGCGTCCCGCGGCCAGACCGGGTCGAGCGCCGAGGCGCAAGACCTCGCCAATCTCGCGACGACGACGGTCAGCCAGGGCGCTCAGATCGCTTCCAACCTGCTCCAGCAGGGGGTGAGCGAGAGCGAGTTCTCGGCGCAGCTCTACCAGAGCCTGATGCAGTCCTCGATGCAGCAGGACGCGGCGCTCTCGCAGTCGATCGCCAGCTTCGCCGGCGGCCTGGCGGGTCTGGGGCTGAAGAGCGCGCAGACGCCGGTGGGGTGAGCCATGGTCTACGATCCGCTCTCCAGCGTCGCCGCTCCCGGCGCCGCGGCGCCGCTCGCGCCGGCGCCGAGCCCGCTCGCCGACTCCGACCAGCGGCTGAAGGCATTCGGCGCCAAGCAGGAGGAGCTGGCCAGCAAGATCGACACGATCCGCGCCGACACGGCGGCGCGCAACGAGAGGCTGGAGAGCTACTTCGACCAGAACAAGCCGCCGGTCTATAAGCCGCCGGCGCCGTTCAAGCCGCCGGAGGAGACCAGCCCGATCGAGGCCTGGGGGTCGCTGGCGATGGCCTTCGCCATGCTGGCGTCCCGCTTCACCCGGACGCCGATGATGACGGCGATGAACGCCGGCGCCGCGGTGATGCAGGCCTTCAAGCAGAGAGACGTCGACCGCGCCAAGCAGGCCTACGAGCAGTGGAAGTCGGCCAACGACCAAGCGCTCGACATGGCGAAGTACCAGCAGGCCGCTTACGCGAACCTGATGGCGACGGTCGAGCGGCGAGAGAAGAACAATATCGATCTCTCCAAGGACGCGATGGCCGACGTGCGGGCGCAGATGACGGCGCTCGCCTCGGCGTTCAAGGACGAGACGATGCTGAAGCTCGGCGAGGAGCGCGATCTCAACGCGCAGCGGGCGGAGTTCGATCGGCGCCAGCACGAGATGGAGATGCTGAAGATCCAGTCGGAGAAGATCGACGCCGGCATGGCGAAGGTGCAGTCGGCGATCGACGGCGCCGTCGCGGAGCGCGACCTGAAGGCCACGCCGGAGTACAGGGAAGCCATCGCCTCGGGCGACACGATGGCGATGTACAAGATGCTCGCCGAGGCGAACCCCGACAAGTACCTGGAGAAGTACCAGGCCGAGAAGGATCGGCAGGAGAAGTACGAGGAGAGCGCCGCGCACCAGGCGGCGACGCAGTTCGATCAATACCTCGCCTCTCCCGAGGGTCAGGCCGCCTCGCCGGAGGACCGGAGCAAGAAGCAGGCACAGATCTACGGCCTGTTCAAGTCGCAGGGCGGCGCGCGGCTGCTGCCGCCGCTGACTGAGGAGAACCGGCACTGGCAGGCGCAGGCGCTCGCCTCCTATGAGCTGCCGGCGCCGGGGCAGCTACAGATCGCGCGCGAGCAGGGCTGGGACGGGCCGGACGGCGCGCTCGCCGAGGCCAGGAAGATCAACCCCAGTTACAACCCGGCCAAGTATCAGGCGGTGCAGGCAGCGCGGCGCAAGTTGACCAGCGGCAAGGACGCCGACGCCATCGCCTCCTACGTGCGGCTCGATCAGCACCTCGACTTCTTCAAGAGCCTCGTCGACAAGCTGTCCGACACGTCCGACATCAAGCTGACCGACAGGCTCGCGGCGGAGTGGGGCCGGCAGACTGGCAACCCAAACGTCACTTCCTACGAGACGGCGCTGGCGCTGGTCGGCGACGAGATCGTCAAGGCGGCGACCGGCGCGGGCGTCGCCGGCGCGCTCGGCGACCGCGAGGAGATCAAGAAGAATTTCGACCCGGCGCTATCCAAGGACCAGCTACGCGCCAACATCAACGCGGTGCAGGTGCTGGTCGGCGGCGCCATGACGTCGACGATCAACAAATATCGCAACATCTTGTCGCCGCAGGAGATCACCGACGCGATCGGCTCGCGCGAGGTGATGGAGCGCTTCCACGTCGACCCGGACACCGGCAAGGCGCGGGTCGAGGGCGCCTACGACTTCGGCGGCCAGAAGTACAGCGTCGGGCCGGAGGGGATCAAGGAGCAGAGCGGCGCGCTGTCCGCGAGCGCGGCGCCGAGGCGCTCCGCCGAGCAGCTGTCCGGGAAGGCGCCGGTGGGCGTGGACGGCGCGGGTCGGAAGGTGTTCTGGCGGCGCGGCCGCTACGAATTCGAGGATGGGACGCCGGCGCAATGAGCCTCGTGGACGACGTCGCGCTCGACCAGACGGCGCCCTGGGCGCCGAAGGTTCCGCTCGCGCCGGTCCCGGCGCAGCCGGCGGTGGGAGAGCCGAAGATCACGCCGGAGACGCATCCGCGCTTCTTCAGCGCGGTCGGGCCAGCGCCGGGCGTGAAGCCGCCGGAGGCGTCGGCGGAGAAGCCCCTGGCCGGCGACTATATGGCGGTCGTGCGGCGGCGCGAGAGCGGCGGGAACGACACGGCGGGCAATGGCGTCGCGTTCGGCCGCTACGCCTTCACGCCGAGGACGTGGCTCGGCGTCGCCGCGGCGCACTCCGAACTGGGGCTGAGGCCCGAGGACATCTGGAACGGCGAGAAGCAGGACCAGGCGATGCGGGCGTTGACTGCCGACAACGCGCGCGTTCTGAGGGAAGAAGGCCTCGATCCGTCTCCGGCCAATCTCTACGTGACGCACTTTCTCGGGACGGGCGGCGGGCCGAAGTTCTTGCGCGCGATGCAAGCCGATCCGTCTTTCAGCGCCGCGTCGCTGTTTCCGCTCGAGGCGCGCTACAATCCGACGATTTTCTTTCGCGGCGGAGATCCGCGCGCGCCGCGTTCTCTCGGAGATGTCTACGCTCTGATGACGCGCGACTTCGGCAGCGTCGCTCTCGACGCATCTCAGACGAAAAGCGTCGAAAACGCTTCGACGCAGATCGCGTCGAGCGCGACTTCCGACGCCGTCGACGAGGCTTCCCTGCCGCCGCTGCCCGCCGACGTGAAGCCGATCGAGAGTCCCGCGCCGAGCGAGACCCTGCCGCCGCTGCCGCCCGGCTTCAAGCTGATTGCGCCGGAGAACGCCTATCGGCAGGACGTCGGCGGCTACGAGAGCGAGGCCGCTAAGGACGCCGAGGCGCCGGGGTTCTGGAGCAAGCTGTCGTCGCCCGAGGCGTGGTTCGGACCCGGTGGGAGCTGGAAGAACCTCGGCGGTCTCATCGGTCCTGGCGCCGCGCCGGGCCACGAGGACGACTTCTCCAAGGCTTATCTCGGCGCCGAGTACGATTTGGCGCGGAAGGAGAGCGAGTTCGGCGCCGGGCTCGCGTCGGGCGTCGCCCAGGCGCCGATCGGCCTCGCCGAGGCCGTTCCTGGCGATATCGGCCAGGGCGCCGCCGAGGCGAATAAGTTGCTCCAGCGGGTCGGCTCGCCCGAGGCGCAGACCGTCGGCACGGTCGCCGCGCAGCTGGTTCCGATCGAGCGCGGCGCCGAGGCGGCGGGCGCCGCCGCCAGGGGCCTGGTCGAGGAGGGGCCGAGACTCGCCAGCTGGGCGCGCGGCGCCGGCGAGGGCGCGTTGGGCGGCGCCACGGCGGGGCTGATGACGCCGACCGGCGAGACCGATCCGGGGAAGCGCGCCGAGGAGAAGATCGAGGGCGCGGCGATCGGCGGCGCGCTCGGCGCCGCCGCGGGCGGCGCGCTGCCGGGCGTCGCCGGCGCGGCGAAATGGGGCGCCAAAGAGTGGAGCGTGCTCACCGGGGCTACGGCGAGGAAAGCCGCCGAGGACGCCAGACGCCTCGCCGAAGAGCTGCGCAGCGGCGTCGACGCCGAGACCGGCAAGGCGATGACCGCCGACGCGACGCTGGCGAAGCTGGCGCAGATCGACAGGTTGAACGCGCAGGCCCAGGCGGCGAAGGACGAGGCTACCGCTACGGCGCAGCGAGCGAAGATCGAGGAGCATGCCTCGGGGCCGGTCTCGACGCCCGAAGCGCTCGGCGAGCAGATCCACCAGACGGCGGTCGCCGACATGGAGGCGTTGAGAGCCGAGCGCCGCGCGAAGTCCGGCTTCGACGAGGCCGTGAGATCGGACGGGCGGCGGCCTTCGGTGCCGACGGCGCGGTTCATCGACGACGCCAGGAGGATGGAGGAGGAAACCCGCAATCCGCAGCTGAAGAGCGCTCTCGCCCAGTTCCGCCGATCGCTGACCAACGCGGCCGATGTCAAGGGCCAGCCGGCGGTCAAGGCCGTCTCGATCTCGCAGGCGCGCGAGATCCTCCAGACGCTCAACGGCGAGATCGAGAACCTGGACGTCGGCGGCGCGCACAGGTTGGCCGAGATCCGCGATGTCTTCCTTGACAACCTGGAGAGGACGCACCCGAAGATGAAGGCGGCGCGCGAGCGGTACGCGGAGATGTCGCGGCCGCTCGACGTCTACGAGCGCACCGGCGCCCTGAAGAAGGCGGTGATGGAGGACCCGTACTCCGGCGCCGCGACGATGGACCCGACGAGGATCAAGGCCGCCATTACCGGCAGGACGGCGGCGGGCGCCGAGGCGCTGAGGCGGCTGGTCGAGCGCAACCCAGTTATTCGCGACTCGGTGCGCAACGTGCTGCGCGGCGAGCTCTACGGCGCCGGCGCCGCGGCGCGGACGCCGACGGCGAGTCAGCTGCGCTCGTTCCTGGCGAAGAACCGGCTCACGCTGGAGAAGACGAGCCTCTACGACGAGTTCGCCGCGATTAGGCCGAGCCTGGAGGCGGTCGAGGCGGCGCCGCGGCGCGCCGCGGAGACCGCGAAGAGCATCGAGAGCCTCGCCAGGAACAAGGCGACGGCGCTCGCCGCCCGCCGCGACCTGCGCCAGCTCCAGATCGAGATGAATGAACCGAAGAACACGCCGGCGCAGATCGTCGCAGCGGCCGAGAGGACCGCTAAGTCGCTGTACGGCCGGGGCGCCTTCACCGAGGCGCAGTACCAGAGATTCACCGGCGACCTCCGCGACGCGCAGCGCCGGATCGCCGAGGCCAAGGACGAGGAGGCGAGGCACAGGGCGGCGGTCGCTCTCGCCATCAAGGTCGGCGTGGCCGCCGGCGCCGCCGGCGCCGCCGGCGCAGTCGGCCGCGAGTTCATTCAGCACAGGATCTACCCGCACGGATGAGCGACCTGTTCGACGCGATCGACTCCGCCGCCGCCAAGCTGTTGGAGGCGGCTGGATTCGGTGATAAGGTGGAGGGCGTCGAGCCGCCGCGGGTCGATCTTCCCGATCGCGTCAAGGCGTTCCAGGCCGTGGTCGCCTGGGCCGAGACGCGCAACGACCTGAGACCGCCGGAGAAGGAGAAGTCGAAGTTTGACGATATCAGGCGAAAGTTCGGTGAGGCGGCTAAGCGTCGAGGACGTCCTGCCGCGGCCGAGAGCGGTTCCGCCGGTCCAGACGGCGGAGACGCCGCTCCCACCGCTCCAACCGCAGACCTCTTCGACGCCTGACGCCATCGTCGCGACCTTCAGGGCGCTGGGCTACGTGCTCAGCGCCCGTGCTCTCTTGCTGCTCGCGCTCGTCTTCTCCTTCGCTCTTGCGGTCATGGCGATGCTCAGCCAGACCTTGTTCTCGCTCTACGTGCTCCTGGCGGGCTCGGCCTTCGCGGTCCTCCCCGTCGCCTACCTGGAGACCCGCCGTCGGTCGAATTGATACCATAGTATCGAATGGAGTCAAGCTAGAAAAGCGGTCCTCGCATAAAATGAGGTGACATCGTGCAGCTCGTCGGCGCCGGCAGTCAGATCAAGTATCACCCCCAGTTCACCGCGGACGGCTCGGTCGCCGCGGGCGGGACGCCGCAGCTCGTCCTGCCGCAGGTCCCGTCGCGCTCGTTCCTGATGCTCCAGAATACGTCGGCGGGGTCGTTGTACTTCGAGTTCGGTTCGGCGCGCGCGACGGCGACGCTGAGCAGCGGCGGCGTCGGCTCGATCGCGGTGACGAACGCCGGCTTCAACTTCACTAAGACGCCGGTCGTACGCTTCTCCGGCGGCGGCTACGCCGGCAACACGGCGTACCTCGGGCTCAGCCAGCCAGGCGGCGAGGGGCCTAGCTCGTCGATCGTCGCCGGAAAAGTCGCCAGGGCGCATTGCGTGATGACCGGCTCGGCCGGCAACCTGTCCGTCTCGTCGATCGTCGTCGACGATCCCGGCGCCGGCTACGCGGTCGCTCCTTACGTCTTCATCGTGAACAGCGATCTTGATCCTTACGGCTGCGCCGCGCCGTCGCTGACGTCGGGGATGCTGCTGACCGCGCAGTCGCCGCCGTTCGTGCTTAACGGTACGTCGTGTTTCACCGACTCCGTCGCCGTCTTCGGCGCGACGACGGGTCAGACTTTCCTCTGCCGATGGATGACTTGAAAGGACGACCCATGAAGAAGGTTCTCGGTCTTCTCGCGGGCGCCGCGCTCCTCCTGGGGGCGTCGCTCGCTCTTGCGCAGCAGATCGGCGGCGCCCAGGTCGGGCAACAGGCGCAGCACTACGACGCCGGCGTGAACGTTCAGTCGACCGCTCCGGCGGTCAACGCCACGCAGGCGGCGGGCACCGTCACGATCACGCCGCCGTCGGGGTCGTACGTCTACTTCACGTCGCTGCTCTTCGGCGCGTGCGGCGATGGCACGGCGTCGCAATCGCCGATCCAACTCGCGTTCACTTCCACCAATATTGGCGGCGCGTCGACCACGTCGCTGCAGGTCGAGAATTCGGCGATCTCCGGCTCGACGATCACCACTAACGCGTGGACCAACCTGTGCGCGTGGAGCCCGAACATCGTGTCGTTCGCGCCGCTACGCTCGCTGGTCGCCGGCACTCCGGTGACGCTCATCCCGCCGGCGCAGAACGCCCACGTCTCGTTCCCGATCATCGCAGCCTACTACTTCTCGCCCTAACCCTCGTGACGGCGGAGGCTCGTCATGAGCTCGTACTCCGGTGTGTCTCTCAGCGCGGTCGGCGCCTCCTCGCCGATCCTCATCCTGCCGAACTCGGCGCAGCGCTACCTGCCGATCTTGGCGCTCGGCCTGGTCTGCACCGTGTCGTCCGGCGCCTCGCTCGTCTACTCGGTGCAGGTCACGGCCGACTCGCAAGGCGGTTCGATCCTCAACTGGAACAATCACGACGTCTTGGTCAACCAGTCGGGGAGCGCCAACGGCAACATCCTCTACCCGGTGTCGGCGGTCCGCCTCGTCGTGACGAGCTGGACCAGCGGCTCGGTCAACCTGGGGGTCGCACAGTGGCCGTGACACGTCTCCTCCTCGCTCTCGCCCTCGTCGCCGGCGCGGCGCCGGCGCTGGCGCAGAGCGGCCCCGGCGCCAGCGGGCGCGATCCCTGCACCTATGCCGCCAAGTCGAGCGTGCCGATCGACATCGCGGGACCAGGGACGATCGGTCTCGTCCCGCCGCTCGGGTCGGCGTCGATCTACGTCTGCGGGGTCAACGTCACGCTCAGCGCGGCGCCCTTCAACTCCGCGACTTTCGAATATGGAACCGGAGCGGCGTGCGCCAATCCGACCGCGCTGAGCGGCGATATCGGCTTTAGCAATCCGATCAGTTGGAGCAGCAACCCGCCGCAGTCCGCCACCTCGTTCTCCAGCGGCGCCGACTTCACGCTCTTCACGGCGCCGTCGGGAACCGGTCTGTGCGTGGTCACGACCGGCGGCGCGGCGGCGTTCGTCAGCGGGTTTCTGACCTATGTCCAGCAGTGAGGCGGCCATGAAGAGATTGTCGCTCGTCATCCTCGCGCTGGCGCTCTCCGCCGCGTCTCCGCGCGCGCAGACGGTGTCGCTCAGCTCGCCGGCGCAGATCCCCTACAACATCACGGCGTTCATGCGACCCTACGGCACGCTGCAGGTCTCGCCTGAGGTCATCGCGCAGCTCGCCGATCCGTTCCCCGGCTCGTCGTTCGACGCGAACAAGTGGACCGCCGGCGGCACGAACAGCCCGACGGCGTCCAACGGCCAGGCGATTCTCAGCCTTGACGCGACGAACAGCCTGACCTCGACGTTAGTCTCCGTCCCGACCGGCGCGGTGACCGGGACGCTCGCCGCCGCGGTGACCGGGACGCTCGCCGCCGCGGCGGCCAAGACGACCTACGTCTGCGGCTTCGACGTCTCGGCGATCGGCGGCACGGCTGCGGTCGGGCCGGTGACGGTCGCCGGGCTCGTCGGCTCCTCGATGGTCTACCAGCTGTCGTCGTTGGCGGCGGGGAACACGCTCTCGCGCACGTTCACGCCCTGCGTCCCCGCCTCGGCGGTGAACACGGCGATCACGGCCGACGGAACGGCGACCGCCGTCGACGTCGACTCGTGGGGGTTCCAGCAGTGAGCGCGCCGTCCCCCGCCGTCTTCATCCAGGGCGCCGGCGTCGTCGGCGCCGACCAGCTCAACACGTTCGTCCAGACGACGACGAATTTCGCACAGCTGCGCACGTTCACCGGCCTATCGGGCATGTTTGTCGCCGTGCAGGGCGGGTCCTCGCCGGGCGACGGGCTCGGCGGCCTGTTCCGGTACAGCGCGTCGAGCACGGCGAGCGACAACGGCGCGACAGCGATCACGCCAACCGGCGCTACGCAAGGCGCATGGCTGAAGCTGATCTCGGCCTACTCCTACCAGGTCCCGGCGACCGGTTTCTCGATCCAGATCGCGAGCGGCGTGACGGCGCTGCTGCTCAACCCCGCCGGGACGCTCGCGGCGGGAACGGTCGTCTTCCCGACGACGCCGATCGACGGTCAGGACCTGGCGCTCTCGTCGACCCAGGCCGTCACGGCGCTGACGCTGTCGGTCCCGAGCGGCTTCACGCTCTTCGGCGCGGTCTCGACGCTCGCCGCCAACGCGCCGGTGAAGTGGAAGTACGTCGCCTCGGTCGCGACCTGGTTCAGGGTCTGAGCCGTGGCGCCGCCGCTCCCCACCGTCTTCGTCCAGGGCCAGGGCGTCGCCTCCGCCGACCAGCTGAACACGCCCGTCCAGACGGTGGCGAGCTTCGCGCAGCTGCGGACCTTCACTGCGCTCGACGACATGTGCGTGATGGTCCTCGGCGGCGCCGCCGAGGGCGACGGCTACCAGGGCCTGTTCTGGTACGACTCGACCAGCACGGCCGTCGACAACAGCGCGACGGCGATCACGCCGACCGGCGCCGCGCAGGGCGCGTGGCTGCTGCTGCCGCCGGGTTCACAGTCGCCGGGCGCCTTCGCCACGCTGTCGGTCTCCGGCGCGGCGACGATTGGCGGCAACTTGTCGGTCGGCGGGACGCTGACGACGGCGGGCGTCGCGACGTTCCAGTCCAACGTGCTGATGACCGGGACCGGCGAGGCGCAGATCCCCGCCGGCACGACGGCGCAGCGGCCGAGCTCTCCGTCCGCCGGTATGATCCGCTACAACACGTCGCTGGCGATCTTCGAGGGCTACGGGTCGAGCTGGCTGTCGCTCGGCGCCAGCGTCGTGACGACGCCGCCGTGCGGTCGCCTGACGCTGGCAAGCGGCGTCCCGGTCCTGTCGAGCGCGATGCTCGCCGCTAGCGGCGTCATCTGGACGCCATATAACGGCGCTGTCACGCCACAGTGGAACGGCTCCGCCTGGACCTCGACGACGTTCACCGAGATCAGCCAGGCGCTTAGCGACACGACGAACTCGCCCGCCGCCGCGGTCGCCGGCGGCCTCTACGACATGTTCATCTGGTTCAAGTCCGGCGCGGCGACGCTGTCGCGCGGGCCGGCATGGACGAACAGCGCGACGCGCTCGCTGGCCATTACTCCTCGCGTCGGCGGGTTCCTGACCAACGCGGTAGCAGTTGCCAACGGCCCCGCCGCCGGCTACGGGCTCTACGTCGGCACGATCGCCTGCGACGCCGGTGGGGCGACAGTGACGTTCAACCCGACGCCGGCGGCGGCGAGCGGCGGTCCGAGCGGCGGCGCTTGGGTCGGGCTGTGGAACGCGTTCAACCAAGTCGCTATCGACTTGGCAGCGTGCGACTCGAAGGCGTTGTGGTCGCCCACCACGACGGCGACGTGGGAGCGGTCGGACAACTCGGCCAACAATAGAGTCTCGTTCGTGATCGGCGTGGCGGGCGGTTCCGTCACGCCTTCCTTCCAGTGCTGGCTAAGCAATGTGCAGGCCAACACGAACGTAGCTGTCGGGTTGGGCGTGAACTCGACGAGCGCGCCGAGCGCCGCGTCGCAGGGATTCTATACGACTACTGTCGGCACGTACGGCGTCGCCAATGTCAGCTACGGCTTCGCCCCGCCAATCGGTTTGAACTACATTCAGGCGCTCCAGTATGCCTCGAATTCCAACGACGCGTACCAGGGCGTCACGCTGTCGGCGCAGATGCACCAGCTTCTGGTCCAGACGGTTTTTTGAGGGGCCCATGCGATCAGATACGCGCTGCTCTGTTCTCCTTGCGCTCCTTCTCTTGGCGGCGCCCGCCGCGGCCGCGCCGCCGGCGACGCCGTGCCCGTCGATCGACGCCGGCTGGGCGATTCCGTTCTCCGGTCCGATCACCTCGGTCGGCTACGATCAGGCGGCGCAAATGCTCTACGTCGCCTTCGGCCCGACGATGACGACCTTCGCCGGCGTGCCGCTCGGCGTCATGCAGGGATTTCAGAACACGCGCGACCCGCTGTCGCTCTACAACACAACGGTCGCGCCAATCTATCATGCGCTGTTCCTGCTACAGACGAACAATTGTCCGTTGATGCTTGAAGGTGGATCGGGAGGCTACCTGTGGACCGACTGAAACTCGTTCTCGTCGCTGCTCTGTTGGCCTCGCCCGCCGCGGCGCAGCAGTGCGGCATGCTGACGACCTGCCCGCCGGTGTCGACGCCGCTCGCCGGAACCGAACTGCTCTATGTGGTGCAGGGCGGCGTGTCGAAGAAGATGACGACGGCGCAGCTCGGCGCCGCGATCTCGCCGCTCGTGCCGATCGCGCCGGGTCAGTTGCGGATCAATCCGTCGACCAATGGCGGCGTGCTGTGGGACAACAACGGCGTTCTCGGCGACTCGACGACGCTGCCGAGTGGGCTGAATCTCCAGACGCCTTCGGCGATCAATCTCGAGAACGCCACCAATCTTCCCGCGCCGACGCTAACGACGCTCGGCGGCGTCGAGGCGATCAACGCGGTTTCGCATCAGTGGATCGCCTACATCGACACGTCGGGCGTCCCGCATCTCGCGCAGCCGGCGCTCGGCGATATCTCGGGCCTCGGCACGAATGTCGCCACAGCGCTCGGCAATGCGGCTGGTGCAACAGGCGGCTTCGCGACGTACAGTCAGCTCGGAAGTGCGGCCTTTGACGCTACCGGCACAACCGGCGGCACGGTTCCGCTCAACAACGGTGGCTTCACGCAGTCGGGCGCAGCGATATTCAGCAGCACCTTCGTTGAGAGCAACACGGCTCTCGCCTCCGTCGTCGCCGGACAACTCGGGCTTGCCGGCGGCAACACGTCGAACCCCAGTCTCGGAGCAAACGACGAAGGCGACGTCTATCTCCAAACTGTCAACGGCCTTGTGCTTATCGGCAACGGTTCGACTTATGACGTAAGCCTGCTCGACAGAGCCGGCAACGTCGCGCTCGGCGTGGCGACGGGAACAGTCAATCTTGTCGCAGGCGGCACTATTAGTACTACAGGGGTCATAGCGAGTCCGCCTACTTCTGCATTTGCACAAGCGTGGAACAGCTCGCAGACCGTTAGCGCATCGTCTGCCAGCAGTGTTGTTCTAAATCAATTTACCAGCACCGATAGCGCCGCGGTCGGATCAAATTTTGTAAATGACATTCTCTTTAACACAAATTTTGGCGGCAGCACCGCCAGTGGTGGGCGACAAGTTGTCGAGGTTATCGGTGAACTTACAACCGCAACCTCAGCGAGCAACGCAAACCGCAACTATGTTGGCATATACTCTGCAATGGTGGCGGGGGCCAGTGATGGCGGCAGCACAGGAAATTACGAAGGGGCGTTTATAGGCGCAAATTTTGACGCCACAGCGCTTAATGGCGCCACATATCTGTTTACTGCTTACGGAGCGGAGTTTAACACAAACTTAGTATCTGGGTCGAGCGTGGCGTATAAAGCATTGGCGGCGTTTAGTAGTACGACTGCGGACGTTGTTAATGGGTCGACTGTTAACGCTATGTTATATCTATATAATCAAAGCGGAGCGACCGCTGCGTGGTCGTATGGGGCGCTGTTTGATGGATCGAACAGACAATGGCCGTTTAGCAACACAGCAACAATAATTGCTACGCTTGGATCAGGCTCGGCAGCAAATGGGATTGATTTTTCTCCGACGACATTCAGCGGCTGCGCGTTCAAAAGTGTGAATGTGTGCATTGACGGCAGCGGTAATATTGTCACCAGTGGTAAAATTGAATCGACAGGCAACTACTTTCTGTTGACCTTTAATGCGGGGGCAACCTACCCGCCAGCTTTGGGGACAAGCTTCACGCTTGGAACGAATTTTACCAACGCGTCAGCAGAAGTTGATTTTTGGAATGCTGACGCATCTGGGCCGGGCGTTGCATTTAATTTCTATCAATTGACAGGTGCGTCCTCGTCGAATTTGTTAGTATCAATTTCTCCATCAGGAAAGATATCCGCCGGGAACGCGTCTCTGTCCGGCGTTGGGTTGTCACTTCAAAACTCTGTCGGCACGTGTACGTTCACTGCCACCTCGTCGGGATCGTCGACCCAGTCTTGCTCGTCGGATCGCCGACTTAAGACTGACATTCGCGACGCAGGTGATGAACTCGCTTGGCTCAATAGCTTCGGCATCCGTGACTACGCAGTCATAGCCAACGGCGAGCCCGGCACAAGTCCGATCGCCCAGGAAGTCGCGCTCATCCATCCTGAGATGGTCTCCGAGGGCGTCAATGGCTTCCTGCAACTGCAAGCCCCATCGCCGTGGAAGATGATGCGGGTGATGCAAGAACTCGTCGCCAACGACAACGATCGCGATGCTCGGATCGTGGAGTTGCGGCGTGAGATTGATGCGCTTATAAGACAGGAACAAAATGATCGAACCCCCGCAGGAGGTGCGTCGCCGAGCCTGCGGGGCTCTTTCCACTCGGCGACAAACACCTTGGAAAGGTAAGACAATGTTGGCAAAAACACAATCGCTAAGATAATCATCGGTACCGCCGCGTTATTTCCATTAGTGGCCGGGTTGCTGCTCCTTGCTGATTACGAGTATAACAAGCGTCAAGCGTTGTCGCAGTCGCTTGTAAACATCGCGCCTCCGACAGAGCCGGCAGACTTTACCTTCATAGAGGTTCATGTCGTCGATCACGGCGTAACGGCTAACGAAAGGTACTTCGTTGGAGACCTTCCGCAGGTCGGCGATGCAGTGGAGATGGTCTATGTCGGCAGTCGCGACGATGGGACGATGCGATTTCAGTTGAGGACCAAGAAATGATCAGAACCGTCTCCCTTACAGGGCGCACTCTCATCCTCGCCGCCCTGATCGCCACCCCGGCGCTCGGAGCCGAAGGTCCGAAGCCCGGCGCGCCCGTCGTGAAAGAAGTCACGATGAGCTACAACGACGCGTACCAGCTTTCTCAGGCCATCGGCAATTTGTCGTGCGCGAAGTTCGCAGCGGGGCCGCAGGGCGCGATGCAGTGCATGGAACCGACGACATGGCCGATCGCCGCCGAGGCTCGCTTGGCGTTGGCGCGTGACCTCCGCGAGCTGGGGCTGGCCGTGGCGGATGCACAGAAGGTCGACGGCGAGATTATCCAGAAATACCTCGACCCGAAAACCAAGGCGGTCGCGGATGACAAGCGGCCTCAGGCAATCGCGGAACAGGTGGCGGTCGGCAACCTACAGGTCGTTCTGTCGCTTCAGATGATCCAGTCGCACGCCATCGCGGGAGACGGCGTGACCGGGCCGTCTGTCGCCATCATCGCCGCTCTATCGCCGATCTTCTCCGATCTCGACGACTTGCCGGCGCCACGCCGCGCCGCCGAGAGCGTGCCGGCGCCCACGCTAGGTCCGGCCGCAATCCCGCCGACGTCGCCCGTGACAAAGTAGGAGACCCGCGATGCGCAGCGTCATCGGACTGGCCTTCTTGGCGCTGCTCATTGTGGCTGGGCCGGCGCTCGCCGACCCTCCCGCGCGCTGCGCGTTGATCGACGGGCGCATCGTCTCGGCCGCCGAAGCGCGCGAGATCGCTGCCTCATGGGCCCCCGAGACCACCTCTATCGCGACAATCGACGCGCAGACAGTTGCCCGCGCGCTCCAGGCCGAACTGGTTCCGATCAGCGACGAGGGCGACGCACTGATCGCCTTCGCGGCGATGGGCCGCGTGCGGGTGTTCATGCTCTCCGGCGACTGCGTGAGCGACTGGACAATTGTCTCGCCGACGACATGGGCCACCGCCCTGCGCGCCGCGCTCGGCGACCCGGCGTGAGGAGGCGCGCATGCTCGCCCATCTCCCCGACCTCTTGATAGCGATCCTGGTCGCATGGCTCGCTGTGCAACTGATGATGAGGATGTGAACCATGTCTGACTATCCCGGTTTCGACCGCAGCGATCCGCCGACCGACGCGCAGTTGGCGTGGCTCAAGAAATACTCGACGGCGCGCTGGCTTGGCGGCTATTTGCCGTCGCCGTCGCACGCTGCGCGAACGTGGTGCCGACTGTGGCAGAAGCTGCGGGCGCAGGGCTGGGGCGTCGCCCCGGTCTACGTCGGCCAGCAGGTAATGGGGCCGGGAAACCACGCCGTCACGGCGGCGCAGGGGGCGATCGACGGGGCGGACGCCGCGGCGAGAATGGTCGAGGAAGATTTCGCGCCGGGCTCGTTCGTCTTCCTCGACCTCGAGAGTCCTTCGCCTGAGTTCGTCGCGTCGGGCTACGTCGCGGCGTGGATCGACGCGGTGCGAGCGGACGGCTTCGGGGCGGGCGTCTACTGCTCGTTCGTCCAGGCGGCGCAGTTCGCTGCGCTGCGGCCGGGCGTGCGCCTCTGGGTCTACCACGTGCCGACCGTCGCCCGAACGAACTACCCGAGCGACGATTTCCCCGATCTCGACCCGGCGACGAGCGGATTCGCGGGGGCCTTCGCGTGGCAGCTCCGTGACAACATCGGCATCCCGGACGCCGCCGCGCCGGGCGGCTGGACGCTCGTCGATCTCGACAGCGCGGTCTCGGCTGACCCGAGCGCGCCGTGATTTGACTTCCGCGCGGAGACTGCTCGCCGGGCCGCGCGGGATTCTCCCACCCGGCGAGCGCTCTTGGGAGAATGCAAACCATGTCCGATCCGTCCACTATCTCTGCGGCGCCGATCGTCACCGTCGTCGCGCCCTACCTCGTCCAGCTCGCCATGGTCCTCATTCCCATCGCGGTCGCCTGGCTCGCCAACGAGTTCCGCCGGCGCACCGGCGTTCAAGTCCAACAGGCGGCGCTCGACAAGATCGACGCCACCGCCGAGGCCGAAGCGGGCGCGCTGATCGCCGCTGCGGCCAACAATCTCGCCACGGATCAGATCAAGGTCGGTTCGCCGATCGTCGCCAGCATTGCGCTGCGAATGGCGGCGGCGTTGCCCAAGGAGCTCGCCGCCGCCGGCCTCACGTCCGACGCCGTCGCGACGATGGTCGCGGGCAAGATCGGCAAGTTGCAGGCGAGCATGACGACCGTCGCGCCGCCGCCTGCGCCGCTCAAGTGAAGGAGAACGCCATGAAGAAACTCAGCTTGCCGAGCGCTTTGATGCTTACGCTCGCGTCGTCGGTCTGCCTCGCGTCCGGCGCGGCGCCGCCGAGCGTTACGCCGACGCCTCTCATCCTTGACGGATTGAATCTGTCGTCGTCGACGGCGACGCCGTCGCTTGACGTCCTGGCGACTTCTTCCAGCCCTTTGGTCGCCATCGCCAACTGGTTCTCGGGCGACGCGCAGTCGGCCGTCGCGCTGGCTTACCAGTTCCCGAGCCTTCCGGACGGCAATGGCGCGGCGTGCTGGACGGCGGGCGCTCAGCTCGGCGCGATCATGAAGGCGCATCCGAGCCTGCTCACCGGCAAAGCGATGACGGACATTCAGGCGCTCCGGCTCGCGGTAATGGCGGCGCGACAGATCTGCAACAACCAAGCGTGCCAGACGGTCGCCGCCGAGTCCGCCTCGGCGCTCAAAAAGGTCGTTCAGGCGCTGCCGGTCAACGTCAAGCTGCCGACGCAGAACGCCTTTATCGACGCCTGCGACGATATCCCGACGCTCGCTTCCGCCCCCCTGCCGACGCCAAGCCCGACGCCTGCGACGACGCCGGCCGCGGCGAACTGACATGCTGAGCGACGCTCAAATCTGCGACCTGGTCGGCGAGAGCTACAACCTCGCGCCGACCGTCGTCGCGGGCGACGACATTCGCGCCGTCGTCACGCGGATCGGCGACGAGACGGCCGTGGCCTGTCCGGGCACGACCGATCTCGCCGGGTGGTTGGACGACTTCACGATCTGGCCGCGGCTCTTTCCGGTCCTCGGCTGGTATCATGACGGCTTCGGCCGTTGCGGCTCGGCGCTGTACGAGGCTGCAGCTGCAAAATTGGCCGTGGACGGCCGCGTGGTGTTTTGCGGGCATTCGCTCGGGGCGCAGCTCGCGCAAGTGCTGGCGGCGAGATTCGCCGCGGCGCGCGGGCATTCGTTCCGGTGCGTCGTCTTCGGCTGCCCGCGCGGCGCGTTCATTGGCAACTGGACGTCCGGGCGGCTCGTGCGCAGCGGCTTGCAGGCGATCGAGTACCGCAATTACGGCGATCCGGTATGCGTCATTCCGCCGCGGCCGATGTGGAAGCATAACACGCGCCACAGGGATGTGGGCGCGCGGGTTCACGCGCTCGCGCCGGCGCCGGCCAACCATGACATCGCTCTCTATTCCGCCAACCTTCGAGATGCAGCAGGAGCCGCCTGAAATGGCCAATTTCAACAATTTCGGGTGGCGCCCGTTCACGCCCATCGAGCTGACGATCGTCGCCGGCGTCATCGTCGCTGCGCTGTCGGAGATGACCGCGGAGATGTGGCGGCTTCAGAGCGCGAGCGCCGCGACGACGCAGCAGGTGACCGACGACGAGCCGCAATCGCCGACGACTAACGCCAAAGCGCTCGCGCCGGCCTCGCCGCGATAGCGTGAGGATGATGGGCGAGGGACACAACTGACGATCTGGGGGCGGTATCGGCGATGGGCGAAGAGCATCTTCTTCAAGACATTCACCTCATGGTGGGCGAGATCAACGGCAAACTGGGGATGGTGGTTGGTCAAATCGCTGACCTGAAGCGCGACATCGTCGCCGTCGAAGAGCGCACGCGGACGTTGGAAAATGGCCGAAGCTGGTTTGCCGGCGCCTGCGCGGTCGGCGGCGGCGTCGTCGGCGCTGCGCTTACGGCTTTTGGACGCCTCTTGATCGGCCGCGCCTAACCGATCTCTTTCTTCATCGTCGTTCTTATCCGCCCCGGCGCGCCAGCAATGGCCGCCGGGGCGGCTTTTTGCGTTTCAGGGCGGGCGGGAACGGTGGCTCTGGCGCTACCGATTTCGTGGAAAGCGCCGAAAAATAGGGCTAAGCCCGGCGGGCGCGAACGGCGTTGGTCTGGCCGAGGCGCGCGCCGAGCGTGACCGCCACAATTTCTCCTCGGTGAAAGATGACACCCTGGCGGAAGGCGGCGGGGCGGACGTCAGGCACGGGAAACCTCGTCGAACATGGGCAGCTCCGCTTCGGGCGCCGCCTTTGCGGTCGGGTGCGTTTCGGCGAGCATCCACTTCGCCGGCGGCGGGACGTAGTCGGCCGGCGCGGGCGCCCAATCGAAAAGCCCCAGCGCGCCGCGGGCGGGGATGAAATCGCAGGGCTGCGAGTCGCGCATGACGATGGCGCACGGTCCAAAGAACCATCGCGAAACGGCATTGCGAGCGATTCCGTCGAACTTCACCGTCCCGACGATCCCGCCGCGCAGCAGCTCGCGCGCCGGCGGACAGGCGACGCCGATCGACGCCATGAACTCGGCGGCCCCGTCGTATTCGTCGCGCGTCATGCCCTTCGAGGCGTGAATCGCGAGGCGATCGACGCCGTCAAGGTTCATGTGGCGGAGAGCGACCGCGGTTCGGTTCTCGACGTCCTTGCCGGCGTGGATGATCGCCCAGGCCCAGGGCTGGCAGACCGATAGCGCCTTGCAGGGGAGAATCATCGGCGTGCGGGATGAGTGTGGACGCTCGATCATGGCGCGCACCGCAGATCATGGGCCATCGCACCCATGCCGCAGAGGCGGCAGACCTGCTCGCCGTAGAGGCCGTCTTCGAACTCGCGCCATCCGGAGAATTCATGCTCGCATGGGCCGTCCGGGCAGGCGCAGTAGCAGCCATCGGCGCCGGAGACGTGAAACTGCGTGGTCGCCGGGTCCCAGCCTTGCTCGGCGCAGACCGCGTCGAACATCGCCTTCAGCGAGGCGTCGCGTTTGGCGCGAAGGGCCGCGAAGTCGGGCTTGCCAATCATGGCGCAACATCTTTCTCAAAGAATTTTCTGACCGGCTCAAACATCGCATTGATCCTGTCCATGCGCTTGACATTGCATTCGAAGCACCACGGCCCCCATGCGGCGATACATCCGCGCTTGCCGCAGCCCACGCAGCGGACGCGCGGCCTGATCTTGTTGCCGGGATGGCAAGGGTCGGCGTAAGGACGTTCATAGCTCATGACTTCCTCCCCGCATGCACCGCCTCGCCGTCAATGTCGTCTTCGTAGTCGAAAATTTGTTTGGCGAACCAGTCGCTCAGCTTTTCACTCATGTCTTCTTCTCCGATTGATCCGCGAACTCCACCCGATCCGCCGCGTAGATGTGCAGCAGCTCAGCGATGTTGTCGGCCAGAACGAAGCCGACCATCATGCGCGGCGAGCCTTTCCTGTCGCAGCCCTCTCCCCGCCAGAAACCGCGCAGCGTCGCTCCGTCCATGCGGTGAACGAGGACCGGCCGTCCCCAGCGCGGGTCTGGGTAACGGGGCTTGTCCTTGGAGAAATACGGATTGCCGACTCGGCTTATGGCGCTGACGACCGGTTCGCCATAACAACGAATTGCCCAGCTCCAAAACTCCGTGGCGACGGCGAGGGCGGCATCTCGCTCGGCGCACACATCGCAGATGTCGAGGTTTGCACGCGCGATTGATTCTTGCCGCTTCTGCTCCACCTGCGCCAGCTTCGCGGCCAAGGCGTCACGCTCAGCCGTCATCGCCGCTAACTTCGGCGAGTGGTGCAGACACATGTCGTCAGGCGTGTCGATCGAACAGGCGCAGGTGTGTGGCGCGAGCGCGTCGAGCTTCTGCTCCATCGCGGCGTATTCGTCCTCCATCGTCGCAATTCGGGCGGAGAGGGCGTCTCTCTCGGCGGCGAGGGCTTCGATGAGGTCGGCGGCGATACGGTCAAGTGGGCGCTGTCCAGTTCTGCGAAGGCGCTGTCCCGCGTCCGACACCGCTGCGGGCGAAGTGTCAGTCACTTCGCCTCCTCCTTCTTCGCGCTGGCGGCGATTCCTTTCTCCACGCCCGGATCGAGCTGCGCCTCGGCGCGCCGCGCGATCGTCGCCAGCGAAGTTTGCGCCCGCGCCGTCGCTCCGAGTCCTGCGGCGGTCAAGAAAAGATCCGCCGCGCTGTACGCGATGTCGGCGTCGAGGGAAGTCCAAGGCTCCTCGGAACGGCCCTGAATCCTACGGGCCTCGACGACGCCCTGGATGCCCATCGCACGGAGATGACCCCGAGCGGCGCGCGTCTCGTCGGCGGAATTGCGCGCCGCCGCGGCGACCTCGTCATCCAGCCGCCTCTCCTCGTCGAGCGAGGCGCGGAGATGAGCCTCAATCTCGACTCGCGCCTCGGCGAGCTCGGCGGCATTCATCGCCCGCACCAGAGGTTCCATCCCGAGACGCGAGAGCGGCGCCTCGTCGGAATTCTCGTAGGTCCTGTCGCTCATCCTGTTCTCCTGTGTCAGCGCCGAATGGCGCCCTTGACATCGTGTAACATATTGTTATGCTCGCCGCGTGTCAATAACAAGTTGTTACGCCCATGACCGAGACAGCGGCGAAAGAGCACGGCTTCGACTTCTCCAAATTCCTCGCCGACAAGTGGGGTGGCCCCGATGCGCTTCTCGCCTTCCTGCACGCCTACGGTCACGACGAATTCCCCCGTCCGACGATCAACCAATGGTTTCGCCGCGGTTCGGTGCCGGCCGAGACCTTCGCGCTGCTGCTCGGCCTGCTGAAGCTCGACACCGGCAGAGACGCGCCGGTCGAGGAGTATCTGCGGTGATCGAGATTCGCCTCGACGGCGACCCAGTCGCCAAAGGTCGCCACCGCCACCGTCTCGACGTCAAGATCAACCCCAGCACGGGAAAATCAGCTCCTTTTGTCTACAGCCACCCCGACGCGAGAACTGCGCGCTTCGAGGACCGGTTAGCCTGGGCGGCTCAAGTAGCGATGGCTGGCCGACCCCTGCTCGACGGCGCGCTGCGACTCGACTTCCGCAGTTTCCTCGCCATTCCTACCAGCTGGTCGGCGAAGAAACGCACAGCGGCGCTGCGCGGCGACATTTACCCGACTGGGCGGCCGGACTGGGACAACTTCGCCAAGGTCATCGATGCGCTCAACGGCGTCGTCTGGCGTGACGACGCGCTGGTCGTCGACGCGCATGTGCGCAAGCGCTACTCTGATCGACCGCGCACCGAGATCGCAGTGGAGCCGATGCCGTCCGACGGTTGGCAGCAGCATAACAACTTGTTATAGACACCGCGAAACCTGAGAAGCGGAGAACCTGAGATGCCGAGCCACGAAGCGATGAGACCCGAGAAGAGGTGGGCGGCGGGAGACAAGGCGTTTCTGACCTACAAGGAGGCGCGGACCTATCTCGCCGCCCGCCGTGGGCAGGTCCGCCGCGAGCGCCTAACCGAGATCGTCCTGGACGCGCTGATCGACCAGCTGGCGCTCGACTCCGACAAGCTTGCCGAGATCGTCGTCGACGCCGTGCTCGACAAGTTCAGAATTATCCCGCGAAAATGACTCCGATGCCGACCCAGCTCAGCGGAGCCGACTTTCTCGCCCGCCGCCAACGCGCCTTCCTCTGGGACAGTCCGCGCGTCGGTAAGACCGGCACAGCGATCATGGCGGCGGACTACGTGCTGGCGAAGTCGATTCTGGTGGTGACGCCGGCGAGCGGGCGCGGCGTTTGGCGACGCGCCTTCCCGGCTTGGCAGGCGATCCCGCGCCGGGTCCGAGTTGTCGGCGCCGATGCAGATGCACCCTCCAACGTAGTCGTCGTCTCGTGGGGGATGCTCGACAAAGTCGCCGGCGCGATGCGCCGGCGACCGGATCTGATCATCCTCGACGAGGACCAGGAAGCGTCCAATCCCGAGGCGCTGCGTTCGCAGCGGGCTTATGGCGTGCCGGCCGACGACGGCGACGAGATGTTAACCGCCAAGGCCGCGGTGCAACCCGGCGATCGAGTGTGGCACCTGTCGGGCTCGCCCTTTCCCCACGACCTCGGCAACTCGTGGCTGCGCCTGCGGGCGAGCTTCCCCGAGTTGCTGAAGGCGCAGCGCAACTGGCCTGACGTCACCCGTTTCGGCGCCTTCCGCGACCGCTACTGCCGCATGGGCCGCAAAAAGCTGCCGAACGGCGAGTACGCGCCGATCGTGCTCGGCGGTAAGAACGAGACCGAACTGCGCCAGAGGATCGACGGGACCTTCTTACGCCGAACGCAGAAGGATGTCGGCATCCAGCCGCCGCGCTGTGAGACACTGCCACTCGTCGTCAGCGCCGAAGAACGCGCTCGCTTCGCTGAGACGCCGCACGAGCGCAAGATTTTAGCCGCCGCCGCTGCAGGCAGGACCTACGACCTCGAGATGGAGCTCGGCCCGCTGTGGCGTCAGACCGGCCTCATCAAGGCCCGTGCTGTGGTCGAGGCGATCAGAGAGCAGATGCGGCTCGGCTTGGAAAAGGTCGTCCTCGCCTACTGGCATCACGACGTCGGCGACATCCTGGAAGCAGAGCTTAAGCCTTTCGGCTTAGTTCGTCTGGATGGGGATACCGCGCCGGCTGACCGCGAGCAGGCCGAGCGGCGCTTCCGCGCACCGTCGAATCGCATCTTCCTGGGACAGATCAAGTCGGCTGGCGAGGCGATCGATCTCAGCGCTGCGGACGAGATGTGGCTCGTCGAATACGCCCTGTCGCCGCGGCTCATGGAGCAAGTGTCGAAGCGCATCGTCAACATCAACAAGCCGCACAATTGCTTCGTCCGCGTCGTCACGATCGACCAGAGCGTCGACGACCGGATCGCCGAACGACTCATACACCTGTGGAAGTCCATCAACAGAGTTATTTCGAAATGATCAAAACAGTCATCACGATCGAATTGACCGACGGCGAACACCTCGCCAATGCGATCAAATCACTAGGCTTCGGCTGGCCGAACGCGTTGGTTCCACCTACCGTTCACATCGCCAATGACGAGCTGGCCGCCGGTGAAATCGCCGAGCAGACATATACCACCATCAAGGTGGAGAACGAAACGATCCACGAGGCAGGCGAGATCGGCAACAACGCTCTACTGCACATCCACGACGAGATCGCCGTCGGGACGCTGCGCACAGCCGGTGAGACGACCGGCGACTCGACTCTCGTCGTGACCCGCAAGCCGCTCGGCCCAATGGACGGCGAGCGCAAACGCGGCGAGGCGGCGCCCGGCCACCGGCGGCGAACCAACGCGCAGATCAAGGAGGACGCAGTCTACTTCGCCGAAGTCGCTAAGATGATCGGCGACAAACCGACAACTCAACCGTTGCCGCCAGACGCTGAGCCGATGCAGATCTCGACCGGCGAGGAGCGAATCAGCCCCGAGGATGCTGCCGATGAGGCAGCCGAGAGCGAGGCGCGCCGCGCCGAGCGCGGCGGCAAGCTGACGATCGAGGACCTGCGGGCCGCGGTCGGCCGCTACACCGAAAAGTTCGGCGCCAAGGCGTCGATCGAGAACATCCGGTCGATCGTCGGCTGCGCGATCCTCGAAGTGCCGGAGAGCGAGATCGGCGCGGCGATCAGCCGCGTCGAGGCGGCGATCGCCGGCTCGATAGTCCTCGGCGTGCCGTTCGCCGACGTCCGCTCTGTCGAACCGCCGAAGCCGGGCGAGACCGAGTCGGTATTCGGCGACGCACTCGCCGACAAACCAACCAAGCCGATCCACGCGACCAAAACCGACGTCGTCGAGGCATTCACCGCCTACGGTAAGAAGTACGACGGCACGACCGACCCAGCAAAGATGGAGATCGCCCGCCAAGACTTACTCAAAATTCTTGAGAAGACCTTTGGAGCCGGCACGACGACGATCAGCAAAATAATTCCGCAGACGCCGGAAGGGTTCGGCCGCGCCATGACCGCCGTGTACGAGGCGATCCGCGACAATCCGTTCAGACGGGCGGTGAAGTCATGATCAACGCCATCATCGTAACCAACCCCGGCACTGGCTACGCAGGCCCTCCCGGCGGCGATTTTCCCGAGCCGAAAGATCCGACTCGTGAAAAAAGTCAAGAAGAATGCCCTAAGCTCGGATCAATTTGGCAGGCTAAAAACGGGCTAACCGTAACACCGATCGGGCGGCAAGGAGGCTATGTCAATCTCAGCACAAGCGAAGGTCCTCGAATCTGGGCCTACGACGAATTTTGGACATGGGTTAACGGTGACAAAGCGGAGATGGTCGGATGAGCGCGGCGCACCACACTCGCAGCCACGCTACTTGGGCCGCCTCGGCGACGACGCGCAACGTCACCTGCGCCGGCGCGGTCGCCATGGAGACGATGTGCGAGGACAAGGAGACTGAGGCTGCCGCGTGGGGAACCTGCGCACACCAGATCGCCGAACGCTGCCTACGGCAGAACATTGACGCGTCAAGCTTCCTCGGTGAAACCGAAAAATCCGGCCGCTTCGAGTTCGTCATCGACGAGGAGATGGCGAACTGCTCGCAGGTCTACGTCGCCTACTGCCGCGATCGAATGGCGGAGTACCGAGCGGCAACCGGCCAAGAGGCGACGATGTGGGTCGAGCAGCAACTGTCGCTCGCCCCGCTCGATCCACCGCTCAAGGCCGGCGGCACCGGCGACTGCGGCATGCACTTTCCACTGTGGCGAATGCTGGAGGTTGTCGACCTCAAGGGCGGGCGCGGCGTCGTCGTCAAGGCCGCCGGCAACATGCAGGAGAGGACCTACGCGATCGGCTTCCTACTGTCGCTCGTCGGCATCTCGGTCGACACGATCCGCTCGACGATCGTCCAGCCGCGAGTCGGCGATGGCAAGCCGACGTGGGAAGACGTCCACGTCGCCGACCTTCTCGACTGGACCGTCGACCTGCTGGCGGCGATGCGCCGCTCGAGACAGGCGTTGACTGAGTTCGAAGCGCTCGGCGGCAACCGCGTCAAGTTCGACGACTGGGCCGAGCGCTGGCTGACCGTCGGCGCGTGCGTGTTCTGCCCCGCCGAGGGCGTCTGCCCTAAGCGGCGCAAGGAGGCGCTGTCGATCATGAGCGACACGGCGCAGAGGTGGTTCGAGGAGCCGGCGGGCGACGCGCCGCTCGCGATCGGCAACGCGCCGGAGACCGCCTCGCCGGAGGAACTGGCGCGCTGGCTCGACGGCCTCGAAGCGCTGGAGAGCTGGATCAAGAGCCTGCGCGCCTACGCGCATGCCGCCGCCGAGCGCGGCGTCGCCATCCCCGGCTGGATAATCGTCGACAAGATCGGGAACCGGCGGTGGACCGACGAGACGCAAGCCGCGCTCGCGCTGCGCAACACGCTCGGCCTCAGCAAGGAGCAAGCGTTCGAGGAGAAGCTGCGTTCTCCCGCGCAGATCGAGAAGATTCTCGGCGCCAAGCGGAAAGCCGAGATCGAGCCGCTGGTCAGCCGCCCCGCCACTGGAACGAACCTGGTCTCCGCAGCCAAGACCAGCCGATCGGCGGCAAAGAGCCTCGCCGAGCAGCACAACGATAGACTGGAGCATGCCTATCCGGTTAACGCCCAACGGAGCTAGATCATGAACCGCTACTCGAATGAAGCCGTCGAGCGATTTGACCAGCAATTCGCCGAGACAAGCGATGAGCGCGCTGAGAGATTCGCGCGACGTCAAATCGACCCGCTATTTCAGCAGCTTTTCGACTTGACGCGCAATTGGAATTCCTTCGAAGATGTCCCACGATCCCAACAGATCGAATGCCGCCAGATTGGCGAGAAGCTTCATGCTGACGGCGGAATTGAGAAGATGCGATCGGCCTATTACGCGGCCAAGGAACGCAATCTGCACGTCCACGTCATCCAAGCCTATTGGGACAAGGTAGGAGACTGGAGATGGTAAGTCCGGGTGAAAACCGGATAGGCATAGACTGGAGAACTGAGAAATGGTAAAGACCCGAAGTCTCGACTTCAAGACCCCGCTCTGCCGATTGAGCTACGCGCAATCGCTGTTCAAGGCGCGCGCCCAGGAAGAAGGCAAGGAGCCGAAGTTCGGCTGCACGTTGATCTTCGAGAAGAGACACCGCGCTGAACTAGAGAAACACGTCGCCGAAACGATCGTCGCCGAATGGGGGCCGAAGGGCCTCGAAAAAGCAAAGGCCGGCCTGATCAAGTCGCCGTTCCTGGCGGGCGACGGCAAGGAGTCGCGCAACAAGCAGAACGGCGACCTTCATCCCGGCATGGGGCCGGATGTTTTCTTCATCCGGCCCTCGGCCAACAAGGACCGCCCGCCGGCGGTGTGGTGGAAAGACCCGAACAAGCAGGAAGATGAGACGACTATCTACTCCGGCTGCTACGGCAAGGCGGTGCTCAACTGCTTCGCTTGGCACAACGAGAAGTCGGGCGACGGCGTCAGCTTCGGTATTCAGGGCTTCCAGAAACACACCGAGGGCGAGCGGCTAGGCGGCGGGGGGCCGATCGACAAGGAGAAGTGGTCCGAGACGATCGCCGACGACGGCCCGGCGCCGGACTCGACTAAGGGCGGAAAAGGCGCCGGCGGCCTGTTCGGCGAGGATGATATCTCCTTCTGATATCTAAAGGAGGCGATGCGCTCTGCCGCCGCAACCAAATTATTTGACGTAGGGCCGCCGCGGCGCACAGCGCTGCGGCGGCCGCGATCCGAGAGAGCGAGATGAGCGAAGAGACGATCGCGCTGCCGCTGCGCGTGCGACGCGACGAGCCGACCGACCAGGCGATCCTGGCGATGCGCGACGACGGCGCGCAGGTGTGGCTGCCGCGCAGCCTGATCGAAATCGAGTATCTGGACCAAAATCACCGGATCGCCGAGGTGACGACGCCCGAGTGGCTGGCGACCGACAAGGAGCTGATCTAATGCCGAGACAACCCGAAGCGCCGAAGATCGGCGACAACAGCGTCAACGGCGCCCACTTGCGCGCCTTCGTCGAGCGCGTCGAGAGGCTCGAGGAGGACAAGAAGGCGCTCAGCGACGACATCAAGGGCGTCTACGCCGAGGCCAAGGGCAACGGCTTCGACGCCAAGCAGATGCGCGCCGTCATCAGGATCAGGTGGCAGGACCGCGACAAGCGGCGCGAGGAGCAGGAGGTGCTCGACATGCACCTCGCCGCCCTGGGGCTGCTGTGACCGTTCTGCCGCGCTGGACCCCCGAGGAGGACGCCGAGCTGCTGCGCCACGTCGACGCGACATGGCCCGCCGGCGGGTTCCACGCGACGCTGAGAATACCGGCGAGCCGCGTGGCGGCTCGCATGAGCAAGAAGTTCGGCCGGAAGATCACCAAGAGCGCCGTCATCGCGCGGCTGCGGCGGATGCGGCCGACGAGGAGCCAAGATGGACGAGATCAACAGCTTTAATGAGGTCTTCGCTGTCGCCAGGGAGCGCGATCTCTACCTCGACTCGCTCTACCAGGACCGCGAGGGCCAGTTCGTCGCCGCGTGGCGCGCCGGTGCGCGCATCCCCGGCGAGCGCCGCGGCGCGCCGACGCGACGTCTCCACCCATTCAACGCGACGCGCGACGCGCTGCTGACGCTGCTCGACGAGGCGCCAGAAGAGGACCTATTCGCATGAAACTCGCGATCCTGGAGAGCCCCTACGCCGGCGACCTGAAGCAGAACCTCGCCTACGCTCGCGCGGCGATCCGTCACAGCTTGTCGCGCGGCGAGGCGCCGCTCGCCAGTCACTTGCTCTACGCCGCCAGCGGCGCGCTGGACGACGACATCGCCGAGCAACGCGCGCTGGGGATCGCCGCCGGCCAGGCGTGGCTCGCCGCGGTCGAGACGGTCGTGGTCTACGCCGACCTGGGGATCTCGCCGGGGATGCGCGCTGGGATCGAGGCGGCGAAGGCGCTAGGCAAGCCAGTAGTCTACCGCACAATCGGCTGGCCGCCGTGAGCACGCGCGTCTACCGCTACGTGCGCGGCGGCGAGACCCGCTTCGTCCCATATCGACCGCGCCTGACGATCGCCGATGACGACCTGGAGGCGCTCCGCCTCGCGCACCCCGGCTCGACCGGACGACCGAGAAAAGGCGACACGCGCGGCGGTCTGAGGACGATCGCCGCGATCCTCGGCTGCTCGCCGACCGCGGTAAAGAAGCGGCTGCGCAGAATCGCCGAACGAGAAGAGGGTGTATGATTCATGCCTATCCGGTTAACGCCCAACGGAGCTAGATGATGATGACTGAATATCACAAAATTGAAACGCTTTTTGAGCGCGACGCTTCAACCTTCGTCGTTGATCCAACGAAGCTGAAAATGTCAGTCTTTGGCACTATCAGCGAATGGGATGTGACTGAGAAAATTGATGGCACAAACATCCGGGTCATGCTTTCGAAAGACGGCGCCGTGTCCTTTGGCGGCCGCACCAACACGGCGTCAATTCCTGGAGACCTCGTCCAATATCTCGTTCGCACATTTCAGCAGGACTTACTCAAGTCCGCGTTATGGCTCAGCGTCGCTGAGCCTGTCGATGCCGTTCTTTACGGCGAAGGCTACGGCCCAGGCATTCAAAAGAGCGGCGCCCTTTACCGGGATGACAAAGCGTTCATCCTCTTCGATGTGCTAATCAATGGCCAGTGGTGGCTTGATAGAATGGCAATCACCGAGATTGCGGCTAAGCTCGGCATCGACGCAGTGCCCTACCTCGGTCGTATGACGCTTAAACAAATCGTCGAACTTGTGCAGGCTCCTTTTTCATCCAAGATCGGTCGGGCTGTAGCCGAAGGCGTCGTCGCTCGACCCATTGAGACGCTGTTCGATAAGCGGATGAAGAGAATCATCATCAAACTCAAGACGAAGGATTTCGTTGCAGGCAGACGCTAGGAGTAGCGGCAATGGGTGAAAACCGGATAGGCATGGTATGATTGAGTGCCACTGCGACTTCGAGACGCGCAGCGACATCGACATCAAGACGCGCGGCTCCTACATCTACTTCGAGTCGTCGCTGACCGAGCCGCTCTGCGCCTCGTTCAAGTTCACCGGCGCGCACTACGTTTACCGCTGGTTGCCGAGCGAGCCGTGCCCGCCGATGATCGTGCGGCACGCGCAGATGAGCGGGCGCTTCGTCGCCCACAACGCCGGCTCATTCGAGGCGATGCTGTGGGAGACGGTCCTCGTTCCCCGCTACGGCTGGCCACGAATCGGCCTCGACCAGTGGCGCTGCACGATGGCTGCGGCCTCGGCGCTCGGCCTGCCGGCGAGCCTGGAGAAGCTCGGCGAGGCGCTCGACCTCAACGCCAAGAAGGACAAGGCCGGCAAGTCGCTGATCGTCTTCTTCTGCTCGCCGAGACGGCTTCGAAGCGGCGAGGCAGGAATCCGCTTCAACGAGCCCGCCGACTATCCGGAAAAATTCGAGCAGTTTCGCGCCTACTGCGACGACGACGTGCGCGCCGAGTCGGAGGCCGACGCGCGGATGATCCCGCTCAGCGACGACGAGCTCGCGGTGTGGCGACTATCGGAGGCGATCAACCGCCGCGGCGTCCGCGTCGACACGGTCTCGGCTCGCGCCGCGCTGCGGTTGATCGAGCAGGAGAAGCTGCGGCTCGACGCCGAGATAACCGCGGCGACCGGCAGCGCCGTCACCGCCTGCAGCCAGGCGGCGCGACTGACAGCATGGCTCGCCTCGCAAGGCGTCGCGATGGAGGGGGTCGCCAAGGACGACGTCCTGGAGGCGTTCGAGCTCGACGACCTGCCGAAGCACGTCCGAAAAGCGCTGGAGATCCGCCAGCAAGCCGCCAAACCGTCGATCAACAAGCTGAAGGCCTTCCTCGCCCACGTCTGCGCCGACGATCGCGTGCGCGGAACCTTCGTCTACCACGGGACCGGGCCGGGTCGGTGGACCTCGGCCGGCGGCGTCAACTTCTACAACATGCCGCGGCCGCGCCCGGCCTTCGACGACGCCGACCTCGACCCAGCAACGCTGTTCGCCGCTTTTCGCAGCGAAGAGCCGGCGATCTTGCGAGCGCTCTACGGCGACGATCTTGGCAAACCGACGCACCTCGTCTCCGACGCTATCCGCAGTTTTCTGATCGCGGCGCCGGGCAAAGACTTCATCGCCGTCGACTACTCGGGTATTCAGGGCGCCCTCTGCGCTTGGTACGCCGACGAGAAGTGGAAATTGCAGGCGATGCGCGAGATCATCGCCGACCCGCGCCTACCGGACCTATACCGCCGCACCGCCGCCAGTATCCTGAACACGACGACTGAGGTCGTCACCAAGAAGCACTGGGGGCGGCAGATCGGCAAGGTCGCCGAGCTCGCGCTGGGCTTCCAGGGTTCGGTGGCGGCGCTCGTCTCGATGGCGGCGAACTACGACATGTTGCGCCGCAACCTCCACGACCTCTACCCCGGCGTCTGGGGCGCGGCCGACGAGGCGGCGCGCGAGCGCGCGATTAAACGCTGGGAGCAGCGGATGAAAAGCCGCGACCGGCAAAAGACCGACATCCTGACGCGCGAGGCGTGGCTCGCTTGCATGATCGTCGTCAACGCGTGGCGTCGGCACAACGCCGAGATCAAGGCGTCGTGGAGCGAACTTGAAGACGCGGCGCGACGAGCGCTGCGCGAACCGGGTGTCAAGCAGCGCGCGCTCGACCGGATCGACTACCTCTATAAGAGCGGTTTCCTGTGGTGCCGACTGCCGAGCGGCCGTCCGATCGCCTACGCCAAGCCGCGCCTGCGCGACCAAGCGTGGGCGAAGCTGCGACTCGTCGACGGCTCGTGGGGTGAAGCCGAGGTCATCGACCGCGACGAAGCCGAGAAGCTGGCGCTCGCCGACAAGGCGCAGATCCAGGGCGCAACTTCGCCGAAGGTAACGGCGCTCGGCTACGACTCGACGACCAAGAAGATGCTGCGCTACGGCCTCTACGGCGGATTGTTGATGGAAAACAATTGCTTGGGGGCGGAAGCCGATGTTTTACGAGTAGCTATGCGAAAATGCGAAGACGCCGGCTACCCGATCGTCCTCCACATCTACGACGAGGCGGTCGCCGAGGTCCCACGCGGTTTCGGCTCGGTCGAGGAGATGAAGAGCCTGATGCTCGACCTGCCTGTCTGGACAAGAGGCCTGCCTCTGACGGCGCACGGCTACCGCGCCAAGCGCTATGCGAAAAAGTGATCGGCAATCGCTTGACAGACGCTACACAATCGTAGATAACAATCGCTTGACAGACGCTACGCGATCGTAAACGACAACCAGCACAGAACAGGAGAAGACAAGATGCGCATCCACGACTACAACTCCGCCAAAGGCATGGCGTTCCAAGGCGACGTCTCGATCATCCCCGTACTGCCGGACATCCCGGTCAGTCGCGCCGACGAGATCTTGCCAACTGCGAACCGGCTCGTCCTGCAGGAAGGCGAGATCAGCGGCCACCACCACGCGATCGCACTCGCTGAGCGCCCCATGCCACACCCGCTCGACGAGCCCGATCTCGTCGTCGAGCGGCTGATATCCGACGCGCTAGCCAACAGGATCGCGTTGCCGAGCGCACGGCTGTTCCGCGACCCGAGCGTCGGCGAGGAGATGCGTCGGCGCGGCGTCATCACGCGCGTCGACCTGATCATCGGCATCCTCGTCATCGATACGGGACCGATGTGCCTCCTCCACGAAGAGCACGACGGTATTCGAATTCCGCCAGGCGCCTACCTGATCGGCCGACAGGTCGAGAGCGCCGGCGCCGAGGAGCGCCGCGTAACGGACTGACCGCGCGCCGCAGATTCTAAGGATACGTCGATGATCACGTCACTCACCGCCGAGCAGCGAAGTAGACTCCCTGAATTCGTCAAGAAATGGACGGCGATAGGACTCTCCACAGAGCCCGCCGACCGTTCGCGCGCCGAAAAAGCTATACTCGGTCTCTACCGCCTCGCAAAACTGAGAGAACCACGCATAATCTGGCTTCCGTGCCCAATCAGCGCAGCGCTAAGCACGATCGTCTACGCAAAAATTATTTCTTATGCACAAATTGCTAAACAACAAGCCGTCGGCTCGGCCGTCGATTTGGCCATCGACTCGGCCATCGATTTGGCCGTCAGCTCGGCCGTCGGCTCGGCCGTCGGCTCGGCCATCGACTCGGCCGTCGATTTGGCCATCGACTCGGCCATCGATTTGGCCGTCGACTCGGCCATCGATTTGGCCGTCAACTCGGCCGTCGGCTCGGCCATCGACTCGGCCGTCGGCTCGGCCGTCGGCTCGGCCATCGACTCGGCCGTCGATTTGGCCGTCAGCTCGGCCGTCGGCTCGGCCGTCGGCTCGGCCATCGGCTCGGCCGTCGATTTGGCCGCCAGCTCGGCCATCGATTTGGCCGTCAACTCGGCCGTCGGCTCGGCCGTCGGCTCGGCCGGAAATGCTTTCTTCGGCGGCTCGCTCTGGAACGCCGGGTACAGCGCCTGGGTAGACTTCTTCAACGAGGCCTGCGACGCTGCAATCGACCGCAGTTTTATCGAGATAACTGCGAGCGCCGGATTCTGCTGGCCCCTGGACGGCGTCTGCTTCGCGTCGGATCGACCCGCAGAGATCCACCTCGACCACGCCGGACGACTGCACCGCGACGACGCGCCGGCGATCGTCTACCGAGAGACAGGCTGGGGTCTGTACTGCTGGCACGGCTATCGCGTTCCGGACGACCGCGCCTGGATCATCGCCGACAAGACCCGCATCACCGCCGAGGCGATCCTGAGAGAACCGAACGCCGAGATCCGACGCATCATGTGCGAGATCACGGCGTTCGAACCGATCCGCAGGCTGGCGAAGACGGTGAGCGCGGACATGGACGGAAACGGCCAGCCGCGCCGCTTGCTGCGCGCGAGAGTAGGCGACGAGGACATCCGCATCGTCGAGGTCGTCAACGGCTCGACCGAGCCCGACGGCTCGCGGCGCAAATTCCTGCTCGGGGCCATGCCAGGAAGAACGCCGCACGAGGCGATCGCGGCGAGCTATGGGATCAGCCCGAGACACTACCGCGAGGCGGTGCGCACGTAGACGCGAACCAGGACCGAGACCGATGCCGACCAGAAACGCCGCCGACGCGCCGTCGCGCCAAGTAATGCTGCGGATGCCGACCGATCTCGCGACGGCGCTCGATCGCTTCTGCCGCGACCGGAGGACGCGCCGCTCGGCGGTGATCGTCGCGGCGCTGCGCGCGCATCTGGGGAAACCCGCGCCGGCGGAGATCCCGGCCGAGAGGAGCCCGACATGAGCGACGCCATCCTCATCGCCGACGCGCTGCTGGGCAGCGTGGCGCTGGGCGTGTGGTCCGTCGCGCTGGTCCTGGCGCTGCGCCAGAGACCAGCGCGCATCGTCGCCGACGAGCGCTACGAGCGAACGCTGCGCGAGACACAGGAGGCGTGGGCGCGCCACTGGACTCGACAGGAAGAAGCAGAAGCGAAAGCGAGAGTGAAGAAAAGCTAGGCCCTCCATGTGGACCTTGACGAGAAGCGGCTCCGAACGCCCGACGCGCAGACCCCCGACAATCGAGGATAGAGCGATGGACGAGAGGACGTGTAAGGCCTTGGAGGACAGCATCGCACACTGGAAACAGATAGCGAACGCTAAGCGCGTAGGGGACGCCTCGCTCACAGCCGCCGACTGTGAGCTCTGCCGAGAGTTCCGCAATAAAGCGAACGCGAGCTGCGACGAATGCCCCGTCAGAAAGCGAACTGGCGCCCTCCACTGCGCCGAGACGCCCTATCGCGCCGCCATCGAGGCGCACATCCGATGGGCGTGCGCTCCCTGGGATGAACGCTATGCCGACGCGTTCCGCGCAGTGGCGCGCGAGGAGCTGGCGTTTCTGGAGTCGCTGAAAGAAGCGCCCGCGGCGTAGCGCCGCGCTTCCCGACCGCCGCGAAACGGTCTAGAAGCGGAAGCCCCGCCGGAGGGAACCGACGGGGCCGATCGGGACGCGGCCGGGGCCGCACTGACGCCTGAGCGAGAGGCGCGCCATGCCTACCACCAGCGGCACAACCGGTCAACGCGCGACGCTGGAAGCGACGCCGTGAACATCCAGCCGACCGCCGACCCGTTCGCGCTGCTGTGGTCGCTGGGCTACCGCAATCTCGTCCCGATCGTTCCGCCCGGCGCGCCGCTGTCGCCGCGAAGCGTGCTCAGCCGGCGTCTCGCCGCCGGCGACGACGCGCGCGGCAAGTGCCCCGGCGTCAAAGAGCGCGACGGCCTGTGGCGCGGGCTCGACTTCGTCCGCTACCAGGCCGACGAGACCGACCTGGCGCGCTGGCGCGCGTGGGGCGCTGGCGTCGGGATCGTCTGCCGCGACGACGTGCGCGGGATCGACGCCGACGCCACCGACGCGACGCTGGCGGACGCGATCCGACGCGAGGTCGAGGCGGCCGTCGGTCGGCGCCCAACGCGGATCGGGCGCAGCCCGAAGGCGCTCTACGTCGTTCGCGTCGCCGGCGAGTCGCCCTACCAGATGTTCGAGTTCGGCCCGCCGGGGCGGAAGCGCGACCGGGTGGAGATCCTGGCGGGGGGCAAACAGTTCGTCGCCCACGGGACGCACCCAGGAACGCAGCAGCCGTACTACTGGCCCCGCCCGCTCGTCCCCTACGCCGACCTGCCGATCGCGACGGCCGAGACGCTGGCGGATCTGATGGAGCGGCTGCGGTCGATTCTACCGGACAGCGGACCGGTCGCGACGCAGGGCGCGCCGGCGGCGGTCGACCAGGAATCGCTACGTGGCGACCCGGAGACCGTGCGGCGGGCCGTGGCGGCGACGCCGAACGCCGACGAGGCGTTCCCGACGCGCGAGAGCTACCGGGACTACGGCTACGCGATCAAGGCGGCGATGGGGCCGACGCGCGAGGCCGAGGCGCTCGATCTATTCCAGACGTGGTGCGCCGAGTGGCGCGGGCCGACCGGCGAGACCAACGACCCAGAGATCGTCGCCGCCGACTGGCGGCGGATGAAGCCGCCGTTCCGCGTCGGCGCGCCGCGGCTCTACGCGCTGGCGCGCGAGGCGAGCGGCGGGGCTTTCGACGGCCATGCGGCCGAGACGCGCGCGAGGCACCACGAAACGGTAGTCGAGCCGGAGCGCGTCGAGCCGCTGTTCCCGGAGGACCCCGCCGAGAAGAACCTGCTGGATCTGACCGGGACGCCGTTCGACTTCCCCGAGCCGAGCGAGATCGAGCCCGAGGACTTCCTCTACGACACCTGGCTGACGCGCGGCTACGTGTCGCTGATCGCCGCCCAGACGAAGGTCGGCAAGAGCATCTTCATGATCGCTGCGGCGCTGGCGATGACCTCCGGCAGGCCCCTGCTGGGCGTGCAGGTCGACCGCAAGCTGACGGTCAGGATCTGGAACGGCGAGGATACGCGCGCCACGATGGCGCGGCGAATCGTCGCAGCGATGAAGCGCCACGGGCTGACGCGCGAGGACATCGGCGACCGGCTGATCGTCGACTCGGGCAGAGACATGCCGATCGTCATGGCGACGCAGACCCGCTCCGGAGCGACGACGATCAACCGGCCGCTGGTGGAGGCTCTGACGCAGAGTTTGGTAAAACAGAAAGTCGACGCGCTGATCGTCGACCCGTTCGTCAAGGTCCATCAAGTTTCGGAAAATGACAACACGGCGATCGACGCGGTGGCGCGCGAGTGGGTGCAAGTCGCGGGACGCGCCGGCATCGGACTGGCGCTGGTGCATCACTCGCGAAAGTTGAACGGACTCGAGGCGTCGATCGACGACGCGCGCGGGGCGTCGGCGCTGTCGTCGGCGGCGCGGGCGGCCCTCGTGCTGGCGCGGATGAGCAAGCGCGAGGCGAAGACTCTAGGCCGGTCAAAGGACTACAGATCGCTGTTCAGGATCGCCGACGCCGCGTCGAACCTGGCGGCGGCGCCCGGCGACGACGAGCGGTGGTTCGAGATCCAGTCGGTCGACCTGAACAACGCGCTGTTCGACGAGTCGGGGAGGCAGATCAGGAAGGGCGACCGCGTCGGCGTGGCGGTCCTGTCGGCGACGCGCGGGGGAACCGAGGAGAGCGAGAGGGCGCCCGCCACGCCCGCGGCGGCGGACCGCGAGGCGGCGGCGCTCGCCACGCTCGCCTGCGGCCTCTACAAGCGGGACCCCCGCTCGCGCGACGAGTGGGCGGGCGCTGTCGTCGCCATCGCCTTCGGTCTCGACCTGGAGGACGCCGACGACAGAGCGCGCGCCGGCGCGATCGTCACCCGGCTCGTGCGCGAAGGGAAGCTCGTCGAGCGGTCGCGGCCGGACAAAAATCGCAAGCTGAAGACGTTCCTGGAGGTCGCCGGCGAGCGCGACGAGCGTAACAAGCTGTTACGAGAGGATGACCTATTCGGGCGATTATAGGGCCGCGCGCCTGAGTTGCGCCGATCTGCGCCGATCTCCGAGATCGGCGCAGATCGGCGCAGATCGGCGCAAAATCGTGGGTAGGGGGAGTGCGCCGATCTGCGCCAGTCGGACCCCCCTGTAAGGGGGCCGAACTGGCGCATCGGCGCACCCCACGATTGAGGGTGACCGGCGCAGCTATAATAACAATCTGTTATATACATTCTGTTATAAACGAAAGGAAACGAGGCCTATGATAACAAAACGTATCCTTGGCGGTCAAATCTACGAGCGCGTCGGCGTCGACGAGCGCGGCCTTGCGATTTGGCGTAGCCACTGCGCCAGATGCGGCGCGTCGTTCGAGATCCGCCAACCAGACGTCGCGCTCGATCGGTTCGCGCCTAACCGGCGATGCGTTCTCCACGTCAAAGCAGGGCGGCGTGCGGCGCGTTTAAGGGTTGAGGCGGTGGAAGGATACCCGGACATGAAAAGGGCGGCCTAGCGGCCGTCCTGATCAATCCTAGATGGTACGCGTCTCGCTGTGAATTAGGCTATCGCCGCGGCCACAGCGCCCACAGCAGCGCCGCGACGTAGAGCGCTTGGGCGGCGAGCGGCGGGGCGGCGGTTAGGAGACGGCGGAGGGGCGAATCGGGCGTCGCGGGTCGACCTCGGCGGCGGAGGAGCGCTTCGCGGCGGCGTAGGCGCCGAGCACGGGGAAGCGCGACTCGATCTCGCCTCAGGTCGGCCAAGCGCCCGTTTCGGCGTGGCGCGCGGCTTCGTCGGTCAGGCGGGTCTCGCGCTCGAGCCACGCCTCCTGGATCGGTCTCGACGGCAGCGCCGCTTCGGCGCGCGGGTGGAATCGGGAATTCGGTTTGGGGCTAAGCATGATTTTTTTCTTTCTCAGAAAAATTGACGGAACGGCGGGGCGATGGAGTCGCTTCATGGTGTTTCGATTATTCAGAAACGGGGCGTCAGCTCGCGGCAGCGGCGCAGGCCGGCGGCGATCGAGGCGCAAAAGCGGTCGGCGCTCTCTTCGCAGGTCGTCGCCTTGTTCCAGTGGATCTTGTTGATGGAGCCGTCGATGGTCGCGCCGAAGTCGCGGGGGAACGTCGCGTCGCCCTCCGCGCACCAGTGGCCGAGCAGCGCGCCGCAGCGCGAATCGCCGTCGAGCTCGATCGTTATCCAGCGCGGGCCGGCGCCGAGAGTCAGCCGGATGGCGCGCCTCTGGAAGGGCGCGTCGTCTCGGTCGCAATAGGCGCCGCATTCGCGGGCGATCGTCGCCAAGCGAGTCGCTAGCGCTTCGCGTTTGGCGGCCGTGCTCAGAATCTTCATGCGCGTCATGTCGCCATCCCCTATTCCTGGCGATAAGAGCGCCGGCGATCACGCCGGCGATGAAGGTGTGCGCCACCGGGTGAGCGACGGCGCTTGTTCTCCATGTGAGGTTCGTGGCTTTCCTTTCGGTTTCTCCCATCACCCTCGCGATGTTTCCTCGGCGTCGAGCGGCGCGCCGCAGCGCGAGCACGTCATGTCGACGCACCAGCTTGCCGGCGCCCACGAGAATCCTGTCCCGTAATGTTTGGCGAGCTGAAACGGGTTGGCGTCGGCGGGATCAGGTTCTCGCCAGCCAGGAATGCAGGCGGGCGCGCAGCGGTCGCAATAGGCGGCGGTCCGAGGTTCGTAGCGCCGCTTTCCGAGCCACCAATAGTCCTCGCCGTTGTAGTATCCCAACATCCCCTCCTCAGTCCGGTAGATGCGACAATGCGTCGCAGATCGCCAGTAGGCTGACTTCTTGGCGCGCGGCTTCGTTGGTCGCGTGGTCGAAACTCTGGCCGGATTCGTCGCTCGCGGCGGCGAGACGGCGCAGCTCCGGCTCGAAGTCTTCGGCGCGGTAGCGTTCGTCGATTTGGCCGTAGTGGAAGATGGCGCAGCGGCCGTCGCCGTCGAACAGGACCGCGCCGAGACAGCGCGCGCTGCGCCCGCGCCCGATCGAGAATGTGCAGAGGTGGAAGCCCTCCCCACGTACGCCGTTGCGGTGGTAGCGGCAGTCGAAGTTGTGGATCGGCATGGCGATTCTCCATCGGTTGAGACGCTGCGACTTTGCGCCGAGTACCGACGATTGTCAAGCGTTTGTATAGCAAAAATTCCGGGGCTTGCGGAAAGAGGCGCGGGTAGGCATGTTTTGCGGATGGCCAGCAAGACACTGCCGCCTTTGGCATGCCGAGTTTCTCGGAAACAGCTGTGGGCAATCCGCGCAGCGGCGGCGCGGCGCCATTTGTCCGTGTCGCGATTCATCAAGAATCTGCTCGAGCCGTACTTTGGCGAAGGCGATGAGAATTCTACAGTAAACATCGGCGTAAACAAGTTGTTATCCGACGTCGCGCCGTCCGTCCCGTCACTCGCGCCTGAGACGCGTGCGCCGCCAGAGCGGCCGGCGGGGCGAACGGGTTTCACCGAGCGGTCGAGATAACAGGATGTTAGGCTCGCGGCTCGGCGTAAGAGACGGGCGCGCCTAGAATCTGCGCGCTCCTCGTTTTTTACACCAGGTCGATTGTGTCGTGGAATCGGTTCGTTGCCGGCTCGCTGCAGCGCCTCTTTATGTTTCCGAGAATTTAGAGACGGCGCGCCTGCGTCAAAGCGACGCATAAAGAGACAACAAGCGGCGTCTCGCTCAGGGTCTACCGTTTTGAGACAGGGCAGCGCGCCAGGCCCGCGGTAAGCTCGGCGCTCGTCAGACTGCAGGTCGCCGGTAAAATGTTGATTTTTATAAGTAAAATGGACACCGGCCCGGCACTGTTTCGAGCGCCCCATCTCGCCCGCCGCCCCAAAATTTCTGTGAAATACCCTCGCGCCGTCTCTCTGCTTCGCATCTTCGATGTTGCTTTATCCGTACGTTCTGTTATGATCCTCTTCTCAGCTATGGAGGGTCTCATGAGATATGGGTACGCGCGCGTCAGCTCCGCCGACCAGGACAACGCGATCCAGGTCGATCTGCTGCAGAGAGCCGGCTGCGAGGTGATCCGCCAGGAGAAGGCGAGTGGGCGCAGCGCCGACGACAGGCCCGAGCTGCGCACGCTGCTCGAGTTCCTGCGCTCCGGCGACGAGCTATGGGTGGCGCGGATCGACCGGTTGGCCCGGTCGGTGCGCGACCTGGCGAACATCGTCCACGATCTCAGGCGGCGTGGGGTGGCGCTGAAGGTCGTTCAGCAGCAGATTGACACGTCTACGGCTGCCGGTTCGGCGTTCCTGTCGATGCTGGGCGTCTTCGCCGAGTTCGAGAACGAGATCCGACGCGAGCGGCAGATGGCCGGGATCGCCAGGGCGAGGGCCGAGGGAAAGTACGTAGGCAGGGGTCGGCCGCATGTCTGCGACCCGAGCGAGGCGCGGCGGCTGGCGGCGGAGATCGGGGCGACCGGGGCGGCGCGGCGGCTGGGGATTTCGCGCGCCACCGTTTACCGCTGCGTGTCGGGGGCGCTGCGGTGAGCGCGGCCGCTTGACATGATACTGTGGTATCGAGTAGCTTGCTCCGCGCCGATCGCTCTTCCTCTTGTAGCGTGTCATCAACCCGGCGCGGTCGGCGGCGTGAGGCTGGAGCGTCGGATCGCGTAGTAGCCTTGTGCGCGGTTCTCCTGGAGACGGGTCCGGCGCTCCAGTTCTCGGTTGGCGGGGGGTCGATATTCCGCTTAGGCCCGGCAGGTCCAGAAAGGTCGTCGGCGAGAACATCCGCGAGATGGTCCGCGCTGGCCATCCGCAGCGCCAGGCCGTCGCCGCGGCGATGCGCGAGAAGCGGGAGTCGGCGCGCGGCGGGCGGCGGGGGTCGCGGCGGTGATCGTCTTCTATGACGCCTTGATGGCGTTCTCGATCCTGATCTTCTGTATCCTGACTCTGACAGTCGACGTCTCGTTTGTCTGGGCTGCCGCTATTGTCGCTTGGCTGCTGGCGCTCGGGCCGTGAGCGCGCCGCTACGGAGTGCTGAGGTGAATAGAACCGAGTTACTGGCTCGAAGATTGTTTTGTCGGGCCGAGCATCTCGAACCAAGTGTTGACTGTGATTGGGAAGCTGACGACCGCGGCTGGTCGAAGCTTTCTGGCCACAGACAGGTTTCTGGATGTCTCTGGCCAAGGAGGCGCTGCTTGAGATCGATGATTCTGTCGAGCGGAAGCATCGCTTGGCCGCCGTGCTCGATGAGAACAGCATCGACAAATTTCGCGGTCGGCCGTATGACGAATACATCGCTCATGTGTTTACCAAGCTGATAGAGGCGATGTGATGGCGCTGCCGCTTCTCGGCGGGAGATCCTGCCGGTCGTGCGTTTACCGGCGGCTCTTCGATCAGGCTGTCTTCTGCTACCGCTATCCGCCGGTCGTGGTCGTCGTCCCGACGCCGGACGGGCGAGGCGGCGTGGCGGTTGGCTTCCAGTCGGTCTACCCGCAGGTCAATCCCGACATGCCTTGTGGGGAGTACGCGCGCAGCGAGTCGCTCGCGGCGGAGGAGGTGCGGCAGAGCGTGCTTGGGGAGACGCGCCAGTGAGTGAGAGGAAACTCAGGCCTGGTGCGTTCTACTGGGCGAAACCGGCGTTCGACGTCGACTTCACGCCGCCGGGTTTCGATTGCAACGAGTGGACCGAAGATTTTTGCAGGGCCAGTCTTGCGCATTGGTCGCAGAACGAGCAGCCGGCGCGCTTTGACGGCTACGGCGACGACAATGAAGAGCATTGGATGTGGATCGGTATTGATGAGCCGTGCGAGGGTGGGAATACCTGGTGGCCGGCTTGCTGGGTCGGCGAGGAGATTAAGCAGTGACGTTCTATCTCGATCCGACTCTCGACGGCCGCGAGCTCAACGCCTTTCGCTTCGAGCGCTACGCTCGGGATGGGTGGGTGAACTGGGCCGAGTGCGCGCCGTCGCCGCATGTCGAGATTGAGCGCCGTCGGGAGACGGGGTCTGTTTTGAGGATTCGGCCGAAGAGTTGGACGGTTTTATCTTAAGCGACTATCATAAACGAATGGTTCTGGAGGCCGGTCACGTGAGCGAGCTCGACGACCTGGAGCGCGAGCTCCTGCAGGCGGTCGACGTCTGGTTCGACAAGCGCTTGCACATGAAGCTGCAGCGGCTGGTCCAGATCGCGCGCGCCGGCGACGCGGCGCTGCGGTATGCGCTCGCGTCGGGAACCGGACCCGACAGCGGCGCTGCGCCGCGGGGAACCGCTGCAATTTCGTCGTCGGGGCGGTCTTTCGAGGTTGGCGGCGGGATATGACGCGTCACTGGCGGGACAAGGGCGACGACGCCAAGCGCTACCATGTGACGATCGCCGTGTCGCATAGGCTGCGCGATCGGCTGTGGGCCTTCGCCGAGAAGCTCGGCCGTCCGCCGACGGTGGTGGCCCACGATCTGATCGACGCCGGCGTGCCGGCGGAGGAGAAGCGGGAGACGGCGGCATGAGCGAGGATCAGGACCGGTTCGCCTTCGACGCCGGCTACATGTCGCCGGAGTTCGCGCTCGCCAGCTGCGGCTATCTCAGCCTCGACCCGCGGCGCTTGCCGGAGATGTTGGATCGTCTGCCGGCGCCGGTCAGCCGGCGCGAGCGCGCCGTCGTCGCGGCGATTCGCTGGCGCATCGGGCATGCGAGCCGCCGGTTCGCTGTGTGAGGAGAGGGTCGTGGACAAGGTCGAGAAGCTTGCGCGCGTCATCGCCGGCGCGGTTTCCGGGCTGAGCCCCGACACGCGCGTCGCGCTGGGCGAGCCCTTCCGCGTCCGGGGTCTCTACGGTTACGGCATTCCGGTCGAGGATCTTACCCGACCGTTGTGGAGCGAGTTCGTGTGGGCGGCGCAGGCGGTGCTGGCCGCTGGGTTTGACTGCCTCGACGAGCCGGCGGGCGAAATTGGCGGCGAGTCTGCTGATGGGTTGGCGACGGGGGATGACTCGGGCGTCGAGGTGACGGCGGCCTTCGCCGGCGGTGGGGGCGCTAAGCCCGTGTCGGCCGCCACGGTCGCTGCGTGGAGAGATCTCGAGCGCGATCCGTCTCTGGCGACGGACAAGGCGTGGCTCGAGCGGGCGGGGCTCGCGTGAGGACTGATCTCTACGAGGCGCTCGGCGTGGCGCGGGACGCGGCGCCCGACGAGGTTCGCCGCGCCTACCGGCGGGCCGCCAAGAGGGCGCATCCGGACGGCGGCGGCACGGTCGAGTCGTTCGCGCTGGTCAGGACTGCGGTCGAGGTGTTGACCGACGAGGCGCGGCGCGCTCGCTACGACCGCACCGGCGAGGTCGGCGAGAGGCCGGTCGACCAGAGCGAGTCGCTGGCGATGACCGTGGCGATGAATGCTCTCGACGCGGTGCTCGGCCATATTCTCAGGCGCGGCGGCGATCCGGCGAGCTACGACGTCATCGCCGACGCCAGGACGCACCTGAGGAAGTGCCTCCTCGATGCCGAGACGAAGATCGAGGGAATGCTCGCCGAGGCGGGGGCGATCAGGAAACTGTCGGGGCGCTTTCGCGCCAAGAAGGGCAGAGCGAATCGCCTTGGCGCGATGTTCGTCGCGCGCGCCGTCGAGGTCGAGCGCGGCGCGGCGCGCGGGCGAGAGGAGTGGACGAACATCAAGCGGGCTCTGGCGATTCTCGACGAGCATGTGTTCGACGTCGACGTGATGCGGGCGCAATCGGCGGCGGTCGGATCGCTTTTTATGAGCAGGTTCGGCTGATGCCGCCGCGCTCGAAGAAGTGGCTCCGTCTGCTCGAGGACTTCGTCTCCGAGCTGCGCATCCGGTCGAAGGAGGTCGCCTCTATCGACGAGCGCGGCGCCAGGCTGGAGATGTGGGAGAGCCAGCGGCGGTTCCTGCGCGAGATCGGCCAGGGCCTCGACGATGGCGTCCACTCGTTCAACTGTCTGAAGAGCCGCCAGGTCGGGATCACCACTCTCTCGCTGGCGATCGACGTCTTCTGGCTGGCGGTTCATCACAATCTCACCGGCTGTCTCGTCACCGACACCGAGAAGAACCGCGAGATCAACCGCAGCATCGTCAAAGGCTATATCGAGTCGTTTCCCGAGGGCTATTTCGGCGAGGCGTTCCGGATTGTTCGGTCGAACCGGCAGATGCTGCAGTTCTCCAACGGGTCGCGGCTCGATCTGCTGGCGGCGGGGACCAAGAAGAAGTCGATCGCCTGGGGCGAGGGCCAGGGTTACGCGTTGCTCCACGCGACCGAGGTTGCGAGCTATGGCGACGTCGAGGGGTTCAAGTCGCTCGAGGAGGGTCTCGCTCAGGCCAATCCCGATCGGCTGTTCATGCGCGAGTCGACCGCCAAGGGGATGAACCACTGGAGGTCGCGCTGGATCGCCGGTCTCAGCGACATGACGGAGCGGTCGTTCTTCATTGGCTGGTGGGCCGGCGACAAAAATCAGATCCCGCGCGGCGACTCGCGCTTCGCGGTCTACGGTCTGGCGCCGGAGACCGGCGACGAGGCGAGGGCGGTCAGGGATGTGTGGCGGCTCTACCAGCACCGCATCACGCCCGAGCAGCTGGCGTGGCACCGCTGGCGGCGAGAGAAGGCCGGCGCCGAGCAGGGCCTGATGGATCAGAACCAGCCATCGACCCACGAGGAGGCGTTCGTCAAGACCGGTTACTCGTTCTTCCAGGTGCGGGCGGTCGGCCAGGACATCAAGGCGCTCCAGGATGACCCGCCGGTCTTCCAGGGCTACCGCTACGAGGTCGACAGCGACTTCTACCATTTCCGTTTGGTCAGGCTCGACCCCGAGGTCGACAGCGTCGACGCGGTCGAGCTGAAGGTGTGGGAAGAGCCGGTCGAGAATGGGCAGTACGTGATCGGGTTCGACCCGGCTTACGGTCGCAACGAGCACAAGGATCACCACGCGATCCAGGTGTGCCGCTGCTTCGCCGACAGGATCGTTCAGGTAGCCGAGTACGTCACCTGCGACGTCGAGGTTAAGCACGCCGCGTGGGTGCTGTTTCATCTCTGCGCCGCCTACCGCGACTCGATGGCCAACGTCGAGATCGGCGGGCCGGGTCGGCTGGTGATGAGCGAGTTCGACCACTTGCGCCAGCTGATCAGCGCCGAGATGAACCGCGAGCGCACCGCGGCGCGCGGCTGGGAAGACGCCGCCGCCAACGCGCGCTGGTACCTTTACCACAAGCAGGACAGCCCCGGCGCCGGCTATCTGGCGAACTTCGAGACCAGCTGGCGCACCAAGACGGAGCTGCTGCACGGTTACCGCGGCGCCTACATGACGCGCGAGCTCGTCATCCGCTCGCTCGGGCTCCTGCGCGAGATGAGCATCGTGGTCGACAATGATGGCGACGTCGGTGCGCCCGAGTCGAGCGATGAGAACTGCAAGGATGATCGCGTTTTCGCCATGGCGCTGGCGAGACGGGCCTGGAGCGACTGGGTGCAGAAGGATATGCTGGCGCGTGGGTTGACCTACGAGGTCGTCATGCGCGAGGAGAGCGGCCGGGAGACGCGCCAGCAGACCGCGGTCAACTCGATCGTGCGCAATTTTCTGCTTACGGCTGAGGCGCGGGCCAGCGCCGAGCCGGAGCCGCCGAAGTGGATGACCGATCAGGGGCTCGCGTGAGGAGAGTGCGATGGCGAGAACGCAGAGAGAGCCTGAATTCGCCAGGCCGCGCGTCGGCGTCAGGGCGCCGCAGGAGGCCGACGATGCGCTGTTTGGCGACGAGACGCCGGCCGGGTCGGCGTTCGATCCGCTCGCCGGCTGGTCGCCGCTGCCCGATCCGCCGGCGCTGGGGCGCTACGGCGCGTCGCCCTACGGCCACGCGCCGGTGCTGTTGACGCTCGACGGCGTCGTCTCGGTCGCGGCGCGGTGGCGGACGACGCGGCGGTTCTCTTGGCCGAGATGGGTCCTGTGCGGCTTCTGGGCCGATCGTGTCACTGGTCAGCCGATCGGCTTCGAGCCGAAGATGTGGCGGGAGCTGCGAGAGTGACGACCGAGACCGTTCAGTCCGAGTGGGTCAACCCGGAGCGGTACCTGGGGCCGCGGATGAAGCGCATCACCTTCCAGTGCGACCGCTGCGGGCACACCTGGGTCCGCACGCTCAGGGTCGAGCCGAAGAGGAACCCGCCCTGCCCGAGTCGACGCTGCGAAGAGGTCGCGCGTCTCGCCGAGCTGGAGCGCGAGAACGAGAATCTGCGCCGCATGCTGGAGGAGGGGCGCGGGCCGGCGACGATCGGCGCCAGCGCGCGGGTCAGGGCGGTCGACGAGACGGCGCGCATTGTCATGGAGGACAACCGCCTCACCGACCTGCGCGGCAGCCAGCGCGAGGGCGACATCGTCGCGCCGAGCCTGCCGCAGGCGCAGCAGCAGATGGCCGACGCGATGTTTGCGCCGAGGAAGACGAGCGGCGTCGTGCCGGTGATCGACGCGGGCGGCGGGCCGCGGCGGGCGATTCCGGCGGCGCGGCTCCAGGCGATCGGCCAGCGGGCGATCGCCGGCGCTTACCGTCTCGCCTCGGTCAAGCCGACCGCGGTGCTGCCGCGCGAGAAGCCGCCGTCGCTACAGCT
>Ga0181529_10000497_pt1 | contig 57101 bp, 48 predicted proteins | sample PEATcosm2014_Bin_36_FD_119763 | JGI IMG/M metagenome (GOLD analysis project Ga0181529, IMG submission 119763) | Peatland microbial communities from MTU Mesocosm Facility, Houghton, MI, USA - PEATcosm2014_Bin10_30_metaG | ecosystem: Environmental > Terrestrial > Soil > Wetlands > Peat | place...
ATCCCACTTGCAACGGGCCATCCGGGCGGTGCGCCTTGCCGAGCGAGGGCAAGGAGGCCGTGGACCGCAAGTCGATTGACCTCGACCCGGCGCAGCTCAATCTCATCCGCAGAGTGAAAGCGGCGAACGCGAAGACCATCGTCGTATTGATTTCCAGCTTCCCTTATGCCATTAATTGGGTTCAGGAGAATGTTCCCGCGATTCTCCACATGGCGCACTCCAGCCAGGAAGAGGGCAACGCCTTAGCAGATGTGCTATTCGGCGACTATAATCCGGCCGGCCGTCTGGTGGCCACGTGGGTCAAGTCATTGGACGATTTGCCGCCCATGATGGACTACGACATCCGGAAGGGTCGTACTTATATGTATTTCAAAGGGCAACCTCTGTATCCCTTTGGATTCGGCCTCAGCTACACCACGTTCGAGTACTCCAACCTCCGCCTATCGGCCGATTCCTTGACTGCCTCGGGAGAGGTGGTCGCGAGCGTAGACATCAAGAACACCGGGACCCGCGCCGGCGATGAGGTTGTGCAACTGTACGTTAAGCACCCCAATTCCGCGGTGGAAAGGCCCATAAAAGAACTCCGTGGATTCGAGCGCGTCACGCTCCAGCCGGACGAAACGCGGACCGTCCGGCTGATCGTGAAAGGGGCCGATCTGACCTATTGGGACGCGGGCAAGCACAGCTTTGTGGTGGAACCCGGCAGTGTCCGATTCATGTTGGGCGCCTCTTCCGCGGACGTGCGGTTGGAGAAAACAATTGAAGTGAAGGACAAATGAAAATCCAGAATTTTATGATTCTCACAGTACGCCTGGTGGTAGCGGCGTTGGCCGCGCTGTTAGTCAGCGGCGACGCACACGCTCAGAGACCGCAGATCGTACTGGACCGGGATGGCGGTACGATCGTCCTCGAACCCTATGCCCCCAACGTCCTCCGGGTCACTCTAAGTCTTCTGAAGGATCCGGCAACGTCCGCGCCTGGCTACGGTTTTCTCGCAAGCCCGTCCGCGGAGGGCTGGAGCCGGCAGCAGGATGCGAAGGGCGACGTGTACCGGTCGCAGCGCCTGGTGGTCACGGTGGCGGCGAATCGCCCGCATAAGGCCTTGGCGACGGAATCGGATATTGCCAAGTTCTTCAACGGCTCTGCTCCTCCCGCGCACATCATCATTACCACCCCCGCCGGCAAGAAACTGGCGGAGATGACGGACTGGTCGATGTCCGTGCCCAATCACAAGGACGGCAACGCCAGCGTATTGAATGACAAGCGTCCTTCGGACCCGCCGTATTACCAGGTGGGTGCGACCTTCGTTTCGCCTGACGACGAACACTACTACGGCCTGGGTCAGAACCACGAGGGGTTTCTCGATCACCGGGGCCGCAGAATCGAATGCTGGCACAATTACACCGCTACCGCTGCCCCCAGCATCTGCGTACCGTTTCTGGTCACCAACAAAGGCTATGGTATTGTCTGGGACAATCCATCCAAAACAGTCATCGAGCCAGGCTTTAACGAGCAGACCCGCTGGACTTCCGAAGTGGGTGACCGGGTATCGTTCTTCGTGATCGCCGGCAACACCACTGACGAAATCTACGCCGGGTATCGGTTGCTTACCGGGACCACGCCGATGTTGCCGAAAGCCGCCTACGGGTTTATCCAGTGCAAGCAGCGATACAGTTCGCAGGATGAAGTGCTGGCGGTCGCCAAAGGCTACCGCGACCGCCATCTCCCGCTCGACGTGGTGGTGGTCGATTGGTTCTACTGGACGAAGATGGGCCAAATCGATATGGACCCCGTGAAGTGGCCCGATCCGGCGGCGATGAACCGGCAGCTCCACCAAATGGGGTTGCAGACCATGATCAGCGTGTGGCCGCGCTTCGTCCCCGAAGACCGCTATTACGACCTGTTGCTCAAGAATGGCTGGCTGCTGCACCTTGCCGACGGCACACCCATTAACGGGCTGCCGTACGACCGCGCCGGTTCCGACATCGATACCACCAATCCGGAAGCGGCCCGCTGGTATTGGGAAACCATCCGCGACAACATCTTGAGCAAGGGCTTCGACTCGCTTTGGTCGGATGAAACCGAACCCGACCTGCCCCCCAACGGCGCCTATTTCCATGTCGGCCCGGGCACGCGCTACTTCAACATCTACCCGCTATTTCACACGGCCGCTCTCTACGACGGCTTCCGCCGGGATTTGAAGCGACGCGCGCTGATCCTCTCCCGAGATTCCTACCTTGGCGCACAACGTAATGGCACCATGTTCTGGTCCTCGGATATCTACCCCACCTGGGACACGCTGAAGCGCCAGGTCCCCACCGGGCTCGATTTCGCCGCGTCCGGCATGGCGTACTGGAGCAACGACATCGGCGGATGGCAATATCTGCCGGCCGAACATCATCCTGCACATCCGCCGCTGCTGGATGGTTCCGATGCGCGCGACAATATCGGCGGCTATGAAGACTACCCCGAACTCTACACCCGCTGGTTCGAGTACGGCTCCTTTCTGCCCATTTTCCGCACTCACGGCAGCCGCTTGTACAACGAGGTCTGGACCTATGGAAAAGCGGCCGAGCCGATTCTGGAGAAGTATCTGAAGCTGCGCTACCAGCTCATGCCCTACATTTATTCGCTGGGCTACCGGACATACGAATCCGGCGCTCCTTACATGCGGGCTCTGTTCATGGACTTCCCCGACGACCCCAACGTGGCGGGGATGGGCGACGAGTACATGTTCGGCCCCGCGTTTCTGGTGGCCCCAGTTACGGAACAGGGAGCAACCAGCCGTTCGGTCTACCTGCCGGCCGGCGCGGACTGGTACAACTATTTGACGAACCAGCATATCCGAGGCGGCCAGACGATCAAGGTGAGCGCTCCTATCGACACGCTGCCGCTATTCGTTCGAGCCGGGTCCATTGTGCCCCTCGGAGAGCCCGTCGAGAGCACCAGCGAAACGCAGAAACTGGCCCGCGTGCGGGTGTATCGTGGCGCCGATGCCGATTTCACGCTTTACGACGATGATGGCAAGACCTACGCCTACGAAGGCGGCGATCGAAAAATCACGCACTTGCACTGGAACAACGCAGCCGGCCGCCTCAGCCACGAAGGGTTCCAGGCGTGGACTGGTCCCGACAGCGGGATTTTGGAGATTATAGGACGCTAGAGATCCACAATTCCGCGGTGCAGAGCCGCCACTGCCGCCTGGGTGCGATCGGTGACGTTGGGCCTCGCGAATAGGATGTTCGAGTGCTACTTCACCGTCTGTGCCTGTCGCAAATCCGATCTGCGGCTGGAAGCGCCCGTGTATAAGGCCTCTAACAACAGACGCCCGTTCCACCCCTTCAGTAACGGAGAGGGACGGCCTATCGACGCGGAGATTGGCAATCGAAGAAGCTCATGTTGGGTCGGACAGCGGGACTTGGCTGCAAGTGTCCCAACGCAGGAGCGGTTGCGTCGACTGCTGTGTTCAGGCTGCCCGCCGTTGGTACCGGTGGTGAAGGCCGCCGACTTGCGGTATGGCAGCTACAGCTGCGAGTTCCGGCGGTTGCGCAGGCCGTGGTTCCGGCGTGTCCTTGGCCAGCGAGAGACGAGAGGTGCGTCCGCGATTCGTGATAATACGCCAGGAACGATTTCACATTGCGGTGCAGGGAGCCAAGGCCGCAGCCATTTCTTAACGGAGTATTCGGAGTAACCGCGGTCGCCTTTTTGTCAGCAGTTTTGTCAGCACGAGGTCCATGTCTCATATGTTTTCCATAGTTCCCAGGTTTCTCGCCAGGCTCCCGAAGCCACTGAAGAAGCGGGGGGTTCGAGAAAAAATAATACACATGGGACTTGACACGTATGGTTTCGTAATCAGCAGGTCGCCGGTTCAACCCCGGCGGGTGGCTCCAGAGATCAACTCCTGCACAGGTAATAAGGCGACGGGTCCGATTTGCAAAGCGCGCCTGCCGCGACGCATCGAACGAGCGGAGCATCGGTCACTCGCGCAAATCAATGGTGCTCGACGGTAATCGTGGTACTCCAAAACCCGGAGTTGTCGGTGAAGTGGTCGTCGTTCACGCCAAGAAACAGGCGGCCAGCGGACCCGGGTGGCACAGTTCCCTGCTTGCCAATCTCGAAGACGGTCCCGCTCGCACCCACGTGGCCGATCAACGACCAGCAATTCAGTTGCGGCGCGGGAACTTGTCCAGCCGGCTGGCCAAACAGTTCCCTGGGCCGGCCGCAGTTTGGATAGAACCCACCCGGATGCTGAACGCCAAACCGCCGGTCCGCCGCGACCCGGATGGTTCCATCGGCTACGATGGCGACCGTGTCGCTGGCGCGCAAGTCGATCCCCGTATCGGTCCACGCCTTCTCCGCCTTCACAATAAGGGTCGCCTTGAATGGCGGCAGGACTCGCGCCACGGGCCGGCTTACGATTTCCGCGGGAGGCGGGGCGGGAGGCTCGACGGGATGCACAGCGCCTTCGGCATGGGCGGCGGATTTCTTCTCCGCCAGCACCGCGCCGGTTCCGGATGGCGGCACTGGCTTCGGTGCCGCTTCGTTGCGGGCCGGCAGATGCGAATCGGCCTGGGCGGCCGGCGTAGTCGCTTCGCTCGCCTTCTTCGGTTCCTGTGGCTGTATGGGCGCAGCGGGCGTTCCGATCGCTGCGCTGCCGCTAGGGCTACCCACCGGCGGCTGCGCCTCTTGCTCCTGCGGACCTGCGAGGTTTCGAATCATAGGCCAGTATCGATAGCCCGCCACTCCAGCCAGAGCCAGCACGAGCAGGATTAATCCTGCCAACATGACCGTCAGCCGGCGATCGGCGCGGGGCGGCGGAGCGGGCGCTGGCGATGGCGCCGCCACCTTGGGCGCCACATCTCGCAAGGCAGTCTCCAATGCGGCGACGAATTCCGTGCAATTGCCAAACCGATTCTCCGCCAGCGCCGCCATTCCGCGTGCCATCACCGGATCCACCGCGGCCGGCAACAGCGCATTGGCCGCGTGCGCCGAAGGCCGCTGACCGTACACAATGCTGTGGACCATCGACGCATACGTCCCGCTTGGGAACGGACCCACGCCGGCCAGCAACTCATAAGCCACCACCGCCAGCGAGAACTGGTCGGACCGGCCATCCACCTCGCGCCCTTCGATCTGTTCCGGAGACATGTACGCGGGCGTGCCCATCACCATTCCGGTGACAGTGAATTTCGGCGCGGTGGCGATCTTGGCGATGCCGAAATCGGCGATCTTCACCTGGCTGCCCTTGTGCAGCATGATGTTGGGCGGTTTGATGTCGCGATGCACGACGCCGTTCTGATGGGCGTAATCGAGGGCCACCGCGATTTGCCGGAGGATGTCCACCACTTCGGCCGGTTCCAGTTTTCTGCCCGATTGCTGCACCTGCTGCAGGGAAGGTCCGTCCACGAATTCCATGGCGATGAACGCCATCTCCCGATCCTCGCCCACGTCGTAGACGACGACGATTCCGGAATGGGAGAGCAACCCGGCCGAACGAGCTTCACGGAAGAGCCGCTCCCGCAGGAGCTGGGCTTCGCCGGCTCCAGTCAGAAACTGCAGGTTGATGACCTTGATCGCAACCCGGCGCCCAATCGCGGGATCGGTGGCTTCGTAAACGATTCCCATGCCGCCCCGTCCCAACTCGCGCGCCACCACGTAGCGCCCGATCCGCATCGACGCCGATGTATCGGCCGGCGGCTCCAGACCATCCGCGTGTAGTTTTCCATCTTCCGGCGGCATCGCGGTTCCCATCTCCATTGTGAAAGTTGCAGGGGCTTTGTGGCGAGCGCCCTCGTCCCGGTCTTCGATCGTTCGGATCCGAATCCAGCCGTATCGCAGTTTCAGCCGCTATTGTACAGTACCCTACTCTTTTCGGATATGCCAGACCGCGCCCGGCCACTACCTACTATTCCGGGGCACTCGCATCTTACGACTGCTCTGCGATGATGGGAGAGGCGGATGGACCTTGTTTCCGCGGATCGATCGGGTGTATACCTGAAACGATTCGGATGCGGCATGAGGCATCCGCAATGGCCGGAAAGGAAACGCGAATGAACGCAGTGAGGAGTTGCACGGACGGGTTGCCGAAATGGGGTCGGGCAGTCGTGGTCGGATTGCTCTTTTTCCCAGCCGCGGCCCTGATTGCGGAGAACCACCCGACGAATAAGGGCAACAACCCGCCGGCAAAAGCCCAACCGGCGCAGGCCGCTCACGGACCGCAAGCGTCGGGCCACGCCGCGCCCTCCACGGCCGGCCACGGGCCGCAGGCGTCGGGCCACGCGACGCCGCCCACCACGGGCAGCCACCCATCGCCTACGACAGGAAGCGTGTCCGGCGCTCACCGCTTTGGCGCCGGATCGCCGGGCGGCCAGCAGAATCACTCCGGAGCCAGGCCACCGCAGGCAGGCCAGCACGGTCCGGCGGGCGCCAGGCCCGGTTATTCCGCCGGCCACCCTGGCGCCGGGTACGGTGGAGTACATGGCGCGCAAGGCCACATGGTCGTCAGATCGGCCAACACTACCGTTTATCGCGGTCCGGGTGGTGAGCGGCGAATCGTGCACAACCTCCCCGGCGGCCGCGTCGCGGTTGCCAACGGGCGTGGGCACGGTTACGTGCAACGCTCCGTCACGGTTCGGGGACACGCGTTTGTGCAGCGGACCTATTACGTGGGAGGCCGCCCGCAATCCCGGTTCTATCGCCCATACTTCTACCACGGGATTTCCTTCAATGTCTACGCTCCGCTCCGTTTCTACTCGCCCAGGTTCTACGCTTGGGCGTATAGCCCGTGGGCCGCGCCAATTCACTATAACTGGGGCTGGGCCGGCAACCCTTGGTTCGGATACTATGGCGGTTACTTTGCGCCGTACCCATCCTATGCAAGTCCCAATCTCTGGCTGACCGATTATCTGTTGGCAACATCATTGCAGGAAGCTTACCAGGAGCGGATGGACGCAGCCGCAGCCGCCAGTGCTCAGGCGCCAGCGGCACCCGCCGCTCCAGGAGGTCAGGTGATTCTCACCTCCGATGTCAAGCAGCTCATCGCCGATGAGATCCGGCAACAACTGGCGCAGGAAAGCGGCGAGAGCCAGGCATCCCAGGCCCCGCAAGCCGCTGCGCCAAGCCCCGAGCCGGTTTCTACGGCGCCACCGGCTCTGTCGCCCAACGCGCAGCACATCTTCATCGTGTCCAGCGTTGTGGTGGTCAGCGCCGATGGTCAGCAATGCGCCGTTACTCAGGGCGACGTTTTGCAGCTCGATCCCGCAGATCCCTACCCGGATCCGACCAATGCAAAGGTGCTGGCGAGCAAGACTGAGGATTGCCAGAGCGGCAAGGCGGTCCAAGTCGGGCTGGCGGACCTGCAGGAGATGCAGAACCACATGCGCGAGATGCTGGATAAGGGATTAGGCGAAATGCAGACCCGCCAGGGCCAGGGCAACTTGCCGGTGATCGACGCCTCGCTGCGCACGACAACGCCGGCCCCTTACGCCGCGGATTTACCCGCGCCCGATCCGAACGTCGCCAGCGAACTTCAGCAAACCGCCCAAGCCGGCACGGCCGCCGCCAACCCGGCGCCCGCGCAACCTCCGGTCAGGATCAAACTTGGTCAGACCATCGATCAGGTGGTCGCCGTGATGGGCCAGCCCATCAAAAAGTTTGACGGAACACAGAAGACGATCTACTTTTACAAGGACCTCAAAATCACCTTTGCCAACGGGAAGGTCAGCGACGTTCAGTAAAGCGCTGATCGGCAACGGTGGCCAGCGGACTTTTGCCGCATAGCTACCAACGTGACGAAAATGGACGGGCGGGCTCGCGCGGCGGCGGCGATTGCCGGACTGCTGGTGTTTGGGACGATTGTCCATTCGCTGCTGCGCGGCCAGGCGATCGGGTTCGACCTTCCGGTGCGGGCCGCCATCCACGGCTACGCGTTTCCGGCGCTCACGGCGGCCATGCGCCTGATCACGCTGCTCGGCTCCGAGTACCTCCTGGTGCCGCTGGCGGCGATCTTGGTGTGGCGCTGGGTGAAGCGCGGCGAGCGCCAGGCGGCCTATCGGCTGGCGGCTGGAAGCCTAGGCGCGGTAGCCGTGGCGCAATTGCTCAAGGCGCTGATTCACAGGCCGCGGCCGGAAGTCTTCTTTGGCCTGGTGCCCGCGGAGACGTACAGCTTTCCGAGCGGTCACGCGTTCGTGCCAGCCGTGTTTTTTTGGATCGTAGCTGGGACTCTGGCGGCGCGGGTGCGGTGGCGAGCGGCCGTGGCGGCGATGGCTGCGATCCTCGGATTCTCGCGCGTCTATCTGGGCTACCATTATCCGAGCGACGTTGTGGCGGGCTGGGCGCTGGCGGTGGCATGGCTCTCGGTTTGGACGCTGATCGCCGACCGCTATCCCGATTAATCGATAACGGAGGGCTAGCGAGCGAGGGGCCGAAAGGCCTGCCGCGCAATCCTCGGCCATCGGCGCTTGCCCAGGAATGCGGCCAGGATCGACAACAGCCCTCCACACAGGATGGGAGTTGCCGGCTCGGGCGCAACGGCGTCGTAGTAGTACGTCACGTTTATCGTAAGGCCGATGGAACCGGCGCCAACAAATGTCAGGGAACCGGGGCCGGCGATGGTGCCCGATGCACTGTAGGTGGCGGTTACCCGGATCGAGAACGGCCCGCTCATCGCTTCGTAGTCGGAAAGTGTAAATGCATCGGCTACGACGCCGTCGGCGCCGCTGAGGGAACTCGGGGTGCAACTGGTATTCCCTTGTGCGGGCACAGAACCAGCGCACGAGCCGGAAACCGCAGTCGCCGTCGATTGAGCCCCATCCGGACCGGCAGCCGTCAAAGAGATCGTGGCCACCAAATCCGTGAAGCCGACTGCGCCGCCCCCGTAGTTGTACTGCTCGGCATACCCGGTGCCGTTGAGGCCGGTGATCTGCAACGTGGCATTCTCCAGCGTGCCAAGACTGGTTTCGAAACCGGTGAAGCTGCAACTGGTGCCGTTGTAAACCATGTTCTTGGGTTGAATGGCGCACGTCACCGTCATCAGGCTATCGGCCATCATCGCGGGCGTGCAAAGAACAGTGCAGACGATACCTATCAGCGGAATCCTGTTTGCCGCGGTCATGTCATTCCAAAGACCTTCCGGCGCATCAAGAAATGGGCGTTCCAGAAGTCTCAAAGACTGCTGGCACCTGTCTAAGGTAATTAGTTCATACGTCCCCGCAGAATTCTCATCGGCGGCGAGCAAAAGTGGCCACGGAGGCCGTCCGCTCAACCAGCGACTCAGGCGTAGACATTTGATTGGAGGATGGATAGTATGCGCGTCGGCAGCCAGACTGGTGGGGCGAGGTTCCCCTCACACGTACGCACGCCAAAGTCCCTCAGTCCTGCCGTAAACTACACGGAGCGCCGATGATGCAGACGCAATAGTTCCCCAGGGCGAAGCGGAAAACGGGGTTCCGGCCGAAGTGAGGAGAAAGTCTCAAACGGCGACGGAAAGCCGCCCGTAGTCCGGCCGCGAACACGCATTACATAAAATGCGCCGGACCTCGGGCGCGTAGAACGGCTGCGATAACAAATCGTAGGCGCCCAGGTTGAGGGCTTCGGCCCAGAACCGGGCGTCGGCATGCGGATCGGTGACGATCACCTCCAGGTCGCCTGGAATCTCGCGGGCCAGATGAAGAACATCCAGCCAGTTGGCGTCGGAGAGAGCGGCTTCGGTTAACACGACATCATAGTCGGACTTATGAACAGCGGCGCGTGCCTGCTGGTAGGTTTCGACGTGCTCCAAGGCAACGGGAAGGGATTCCAGCATCCGCGAAAGTTGGCGGGCATCGTCATGACGCCCGGAAATGAAGAGTATCCGAGACCTCATTGGTGCACACTTGCCTTTCTGTTATCTTTTTCTATTCTAGCCCCGGCTTGAATCAATCGGATGACAAAATCGCATCGCGTGCTGTCGGAAAACGCTTCCATCGCACGAATTAACACTATGATTTTCCGCCCGGCTAAGTCGTGTATGGCAGTAGGGGAATTCTCAACTGTTCTGTCAGGGAAACGTAAGATATCCGCACCGGCCGGCGACACGGCGACCGAAGTTAGACGGTTTTTTCGCGTTTCATCACGGCCACATAGCCCAGATTGCGGTAGAGCTGCTGGAAGTCGAGGCCAAAGCCCACCACGAAACGGTCGGGAATCTCGAAGCAGCGGTAGTCGACGGGCACCTGCACAATGCGGCGGCTGGTTCGATCGAGGAATGTACAAACGGCCAGCGAGTTGGGGGCGCGGCCGGCCAGGTTCTGCAGGAGGTAGCGAAGCGTGAAGCCGGTATCGACGATATCCTCGATGAGCAGCACGTCCTCGCCTTCGATGCTGTCGTCCAAATCCTTGGCGATGCGGACCACGCCGGGAGCGCCGCTGCGGTTGGAGAAGCTGGAAATTCCGAGGAAGTCCATCTTTACAGGGACTTCGATCGAGCGTGCCAGCGCGGTGAGAAAGAAGATCGAGCCTTTGAGGACGCCGACCAATTTCAGGGTCTTCCCTGCGTAGTCGCGCGAGATGCGTGCGCCCAACTCGCCGATGCGGAGGGCAATCTCCTCTTCGGTAAACAGGACCCGCTCGATGTCCGGCGGCAACGTGGCGCTCATGCGGTCACCGGGCGCTGGGCAAGACCATATTTGAAGATCAGGTTCTCAAAATCCTTTAGATAGAACACCTGGATATTCAAGTGGGGATACAGCTCGCGCAGCAAACGAACCTTGCGGTTCTTGCGAGTCACCAGCGACTGCTTCATGGTGGTCAGTTCCACGTATAGGTCGGATTCCGGCAAATAAAAGTCTGGCGTGAACGATTCGGCCGGATTGCCGTCGCGGTCGTACTGGACCGGAAAGCTGCGCGGTTCGTATTCCCAGGCGATGCGGTAGAAGTCGAGCAGGTTGGCGAACAGCTCCTCACTGGGATTGGCAAAGACCTTCTTGCGAAGAGTGATCTTATCGGGCGGCACGATGCCGTAGCGGGAGAGGCGGAGCCGCATCTGAAACTGGAGCTGGGCTTCGGCGGCGGCGGAGAGAAACCCACGTTCGGCAAGGGCGAGCGTGGCGGCGACGCGGCCGATCAGTTCGGCCATCTGTTCGCCGCTCACGGTTTCGGAATTCAGCACGAGATCGAACATATCGGCTGTGGCGCGGGTCTTGCCAAAGCGGGCTTTGCGGGCGGCGCGGCCGGCGGCTTCGAGCTCGAGCAGACGCTGGCGAGCGGCCGGGCGTTCCAAGCGGCAATCCAGCATGATGTTGCCGATGCGCACGTTTTCCGGGGCCACCACATGGACGCGCAACATGCCGGGAAAGTGACACGACTGGAGCTCGCCGCCGGCGGCGCAATAAACGATGTGATGCGCGGTCGCCAGGCGTGCCAGGACGGAAGTGGCCAGGCTGGACCAGGCCTTATCGGGGATGCGGGTTTCGGGGCCGAATTCGTCCGCGGTCAGAGCCTCCAACCGCGCCTGCGTGAGCAGCTCGAAACCCAGCCGCTGCGCAGTGATGCGCGCGACCTCTTCAAACCGGCACCCAGAATGCCCCGAAATCGCGATCAGCGCCATGTCACAAGCTCATGATAACGCCTATGCGCCGGACGACCGGGAATGCCCGGGGCCCTACCGGTGGCGGTGGATCGGCGGTTCGCTAGTTCTGGACAGCCACGCGCCGGCTCAGCATAGCGTGGGCACCGAAGAGCGCAGCCGAATAGAACAGGTCGGCCAGCAAGGTGCGGCCATAAAATGGGATGGCCGCCGCGTAGCAGGCCATCAGGCCGGCGGCGGTGTGCGCATAGAGGGACACCGGCTTCAGCCACATCGCAAAATTGGTAATCAGGAAGAACTGCACACTGCCGGCAACCGCCGCGGCGCCGAAGGCCAGCGGGTTTTGCGTCGAGCGCAGCCGGGTGCCGATCCACACATAAATCAGGAAGCTGGCATATACGAATGGAGTCGCAAAGGAATAGCCGCCTACCAGCGGATCCGTGACGAGCATCAGCGCCAGCGGCAGCAGATAGGCCTTCCATCCGCTCAGCCGACCGCCGGCAAACAGGCTGACACCGCCTACAGGCGAAAAATTCGGCGCGTGCGGCACCAGGCGGGCAAGGATACCCACAATCGTAAGACCAACGGCCAGCGGCTTCGACGTACTGTTCTGCATTCGTGTTCTCCTCTATCGATTATCTATCAGGTTGGGGCGAATTTGCATGGTTCGGATCCCATAAGGTTTCCGGGTCGCCGGTGATGTGAGTCGCCCAGCGGCTCCAGACGAAAAAGGCGTCACTGAGACGGTTGAGGTACCGAACTGCCTCCGGCGGCACGCCTTCGAGGCGAGCCAAAGCCACCACGGAGCGCTCGGCGCGGCGGCACACAGTGCGGCAAAGATGGAGATCGGCGTTTAGACGTCCGCTGCCGGGCAGCACAAAGGAGTGCAGCGGCGGCAGGTCGCGCGTGATGCGGTCCATTTCGGTTTCGAGGCGCTTCACGTCGTCGTCCGTCACGCGCGGCTGGCGCTCGTGAACGTCCTCGGGCAGGGTTGCGAGAATCGAACCGAGGTTGAACAACTCATGCTGGATGCGGAGCAGAATGGGCACCAGCGTCCAGGCACGGCCATCGCTGTCCACCAGCCCTTCGGCGGTTGCGCGCGCGGCACCGACGAAGGCGTTCAATTCGTCCACCACACCGTAGGCTTCCAGTCGTGGCGTGTCCTTGGCGACGCGCTGGCCGCCCACCAGACCGGTTTCGCCCGCGTCGCCGCCGCGCGTATAGACGCGGGCGATCGTGAGTCGCGGCGGATCGAAGGGTGGCTTGCTCATAGTTTCATTTTGCGCCGGATTTTGCCGCGGTGAAAGACCATTTCACACCGGTCACAAAGTTCAGCAGCGGCGAGGGGTAGCCAAACACCTCTTCGTAATGCCGATCGAGCACATTGCGCAGGTTGCCATACGCGGTGATACCGTGGCCGAGCGCCACATTGAGATTGACACCCAGGTTGAAGTAACCGGGGTTTTGGAACAAGCCGGCGGATGCGCCGTAGCTGGGATCGACATCGAGAACGGAGCCGCGGAAGTAGCCGTTCCAGCCGCCGGAAACGCGGCCCCGGGTGAAAGTGGCGGCGAAAGCGCCCGAATTGGCCGGACAGCGCAGCAACTGCTGGCCCACGCTAAACGGAGCCGGGGCCAGGTTGGCAGTGCCATTCAACGACAGGATTTCCGAATCGAGCCACGTGTACCAGCCGGTGAGATACAACCAGCGGGCGGGCCGCACCCGTGCCGAGTATTCCGTGCCCAGGCCACGCGAGTTGGCGATGTTGTCGGATTGATAGTGGCTGAGCACGGCGAGATTGCCGCCGAGAATGACGATCAGATCGTAATAGCGATTGTCGAAGAAGGTGGCGTCGAGCGAGAGAACGTCGTGGAAGAAGCGGTGCTCCACACCCACGTCGAAGCCGCGCGTGCGCTCCGGCTTGAGCGACGGGTTGTCGGTGTACGCCAGGTCGAAACCGGTGGGCGGGCGAAAGCCGGTGCCGAAGGAAGCGTGCAGCCGCGTGCCACCGCGGCTGTAGGCGGCGGCCACCTTGGGATCGAGCGCGCCGACGGTCTGCGCCGGAAAACTCGGACGCGAATATCCGTCGGTGGGAATCGCACCGGTGTTCAGCATCTCGCCACGCACGCCGGCATTGATCGTCCAGCCGCCGGGCAATTGGAAACGATTCTCCAGATACAATGCGGCGTCGTTGCGGCGGATGGGGAAGGTGTCGTAATTCGCATCTGTGATGTAAGTGTTCTTCACTTCCTCGATCGTTTCCGCGGCGCCGAATGCCAGCATGTACCAGGGCTTGATACTGGCTGTGGTCCGCCACTCGGCCTGCCCGCGCAGGTCTTTGTTGAAACCGAAACCGTAAGGGCTGGCGTAGCCATTGTTGTTGAGGAAGAACGAGGCGAACAGATCCTCCCGAACCCGCCCCGAAAACAGGTCCGCCTGGTAGTGGATCAGGTAATCGGAGAAGTTGTTCTTGCTGCGGCTGACAGTGTCGATTCCGGTGTAGTCGTCATTGGGATCGGAGCCGTAGGGCCCTGGCTCGCCGACGGAGTTGGAATCGAAATCGCCGTGAAAGTCGATCGACTGGTTGCCGAAGCGGCGCAGCACATTGAGCATCAGGTCCTCGTTGCGATAGTCGCTGTTGGGCACCGGGCCGTTGTCGTCGAGTCGCGAAGCGGAGAAGCCGATGCCGAAGCCCGCCACCGTGTCGCCGCCGGCGATGCCGAAGCGATGCTCCTGGTACGTGCCGCCCTCGAGCAGCACATCGAGATTGGGAGAGGCGCCGGCCTCGCGGGTGACGAAGTTGACGACGCCCGAGTTCGCGTACTCGCCGGCGGCGGCGGATTGCGGGCCGCGAATCACCTCCACGTGGTCCAACTCCTCGGCCGGAATGTGGGCGAAATCGAAGCCCCCGCCGAAACTATTGACAGGGATGCCGTCGATCTCCACCAGGTTGAAATCGTCGTAACCGCCGCGCAGATAGAGCGAGGTGAGTCCGCCGGTGGGCCCGGTCTGGCTGATGGCCATGCCGGGGAGGTAACGTAGCAGGTCGACGGCCTGCGCCAGATTGCTCTGGCGGATCTCTTCACTGGTGACGATGCTGGTGCTGCCACCCTGCTGGCTGGCGGGGACATCGATGGCGGAGCCGACCACGCTCACCGAATCTTCAAGCGGCGCCAACTCCAACTTCACTGCCAGCGGTTGCGCTGCGGAAGAGAGCGGGATTTCGGCGGTGCGGAATCCGGGCGCGGCGACCACGAGTTTGGCATCGGGCGCGGCGGCCGCGACTGTATCGAGATCGAACGATCCGTTGACACCGGTGAGCGTGCGTGCGGCGATTCCCGCGCGGACCGACACGGCGACCTGGGCGCCCACGATGGGCGCGCCGGACGGATCGGCAACCGTACCTTTCAAAGAAGCGGCTGGCAGACCGGCGGCCAACAGCAGTAGCAAGGACACGAGGCCCTGAAGACGTATATACATTCGAGGCTCCTCCCTAGAGAGCCGAAAGTAAACAATCTCGCTGGCCGGTCTCCTGGTTTGCGCATCGCCGAACCGCCCCGGCCTTCCCATTCCATCGCTGGAACAGTGACACACTTTGGGGCGATTCTCCGCGCTTACAGTGGCTGGGCCACGCCGGATTCGCACCGGCTTCCCGTACACCAGCGGACAATCGAATACTTTTCGAGTGTACACTAATTCATGACGAGATGCGAAATCGAATGACTTGTCTTGCGCACCTGGGCCTTGCGGTCGCAATCCTGGGCGCCGCGCTTCCGGCTCTTCACTCCGAAGGAAAATCCGATAAGAGAAAGTCGCACGCCGCGTACGAGCGCGGGCAGCGCGCCGACGAAATGGGGCAGCGCGAAGAAGCCATCGGCGACTACTCCGAGGCCCTCGCAGCCGACGCAGGCAACGCGGCGGCGTTGCGCGCGCGTGGCCTGGACTACCTGGCCGGCGGCGACAACACTAAAGCGCTGGCCGACCTGGAAACGGCGGTGCGCTTGCAGCCGGCCGACGCGCAGGGCTACTGGGCGCGCGGCGACTACTTTGCCAAGACCGGCGAAAGCACGCGCGCCATTCAGGACTACACGACCGCGATCGGGATGAAGCTGGAGCGCACGGAGGTGTACACCGGACGGGGAAATCAGGAACTGGCGCTGAAGGATTACGAGAAGGCCGCCACGGATTTCACGCAGGCATTGTCACTGCGGCTGGACAACGCCGACGCGAATAAAGGCCTGGGCATGGCGCGCGCAGCCCAAGGCCGCTACCACGACGCGGTGGAAGCCTTCGATTCGTGCCTGCGGCGGCGCCCCGATTACGTCGATGTATACGTCGAGCAGGCGCTGGCCTACGCTGCGCTGAACGATTATCGGCGCGCGCTAGCCGATCTGGACACGGCGGTCCGGTTGCGGCCGGAAGACGCACGAGCGCTGCGCACACGAGGCGCGGTGAGGGAAGTGCTCGGCGACAAGGACGGAGCGATGGCGGATTACACGGCGGCCATCCGGCAGGACCCGAACGATGCGCGCCTGTACCTGGCGCGCGGCACGGTTTACGCCGAGTTGGGGAAGCGAGAGGAGTCGTTTCGGGACCGCAACCGAGCCGTCGAACTGGACCCGACGAACCCCGTGGCTTACATCGATCGCGCCGCGTCGTACCACGCGATGGGAGATCACACGAAAGGGCTTGCCGACCGCAACACGGCGATCACGCTCAACCCCGGACTGGAAGTGGCGTGGCGGGCGCGCGGGACCGACTACATTCTGCTGGGGCGTTACGACGAGGCACTGGCGGATTTGCAGCACGCCGTGCACTTGGAACCGGATGACGCGGAAGCCAAGCAACTATTGGCGATGGCGGATAGGAAGGTGCAGGAACTGATCGAGGTCGCTCGCACCAGGGAAGCGCTGCCGGATACGGTGTCGATGGACTTGCCAGGTGCGCCCACGGCGCCGGCCCCTCCGGCTGTAGCGGCGCCGCCGAAGCCCGATGTGCAGGTCGTGACGCTTGGGTCAGCGGCCAATCCGAACCTGACAGTCGCGACGCCGGTGACAGCGGCGCTACCGTTGAAACCCGATGTGCAGACCCCGTCGCAAGCGCCAGCGGTCAAACCGGCATTGTCAACCGCGACGACGGCGACAGCGGCACCACCGGTGAAACCCGATGTGCAACCCAAACCGCAAGCGCCAGTGGTCAACCCGGCGTTGTCAGCCGCGACGACGGCGACAGCGTCGCCATCGGTGAAACCCGATGTGCAACCTAGGCCGCAAGCGCCAGCGGTCAAACCGGCGTTGTCAGCCGCAACGACAACGACAGCGGCGCCGCCGTTGAAACACGACGCGCAATCCAAGCCGCAAGCGCCAGCGGTCAAACCGGCACTATCAGCCGCGACAACGGAAACGGCCAAGGATGGACCCTCTCATCAGTCGGCGGGGCGCAAACTGATTCAGGACGGGAAATTCGACGAGGCGATCGAACAACTGAGTGAAGCGCTGCGGCTGGACCCCTCATCGGCGCGCGCCTACAATGCGCGCGGCTACGCGTATCTACGCCTGAAGAGCCTGAAGGAAGCGGTTGCGGATTTCAATAACGCCATCCGCCTGGATCCGAACTATGTCAACGCGTATCAGAACCGTGCCGCGGCGCGGCGCTGGTTGGGCGACATCGGCGGGAGCAGCGTGGACATGGAGAAAGCGCGGCAACTGACGGGCGGCTTGCAATAGGCAGTCTCGCCGATTCGCCGAGTGGACATACGCATGGAATACGCCTACGAAGATATCGCCAAGATGATCGACCATTCGCTGCTGAACCCGACGCTGACAGCGGCGGAGTTGGAGCGCGGCTGCCGGCTGGCGTTGGACTATGATGTGGCCAGCGTCTGCATTCTTCCCTATTACCTGCGCCGTTGCGCCGGGATGCTGGCCGGGAGCCGGGTAAAGGCGAGCACCACCATCGGCTTCCCGCACGGCTGCCACACCACGGCCGTCAAAGTGGCCGAGGCCGAGCGGGCGCTGGCCGACGGCGGCCAGGAACTGGACACGGTGGTGAACATCAGCGCGGTGCTGAGCGGCGATTGGCAATATGTTCGTGGCGATCTGGCAGCCGTAATCGCGGCGACTCACGCGGCGGGGCAGAAGGTGAAGGTCATTTTCGAGAACTGCTATCTGAACGACGCGCAGAAGATCCGCCTATGCGAAATCTCGAGCGAGTTGGATGCGGACTGGGTCAAGACGTCCACTGGATACGGCAGCGGGGGCGCCACCATCGACGACCTGGTGCTGATGCGGAAGCATGCCGCGCCACAGGTGCAGGTGAAGGCCGCCGGAGGGATTCGCGATCTGGACGCGCTGCTGGCCGTTCGCGCGGTGGGCGTGACGCGCTCCGGCGCCACGCGCACGGCGTCAATGCTCGATGAATGCCGTCACCGACTAGGATTGCCTCCGCGAGAGCGGTCCAGCGTGGCCTGAGATAGCTGTCTGAGGATGGCCCGCCCTAAAGCGCGGCCGGGAATGACCGTTTCCGAACAATCCGTTCCAGAAGTGTTATGACGAGCGGACGGCATGTGCCATGAATGCAGCCACTTAAGCGTGGGCCGATAATTGCATATATAGACGGCAGCATGCGAGTTCTTCAGCAAGACGTTCGGTTCGGCCTGAGGACGCTATGGAACAGCCCGGGCTTCACGGCGGTGGCCGTGCTGACGCTGGCGTTAGGCATCGCGGTCAACGCGACGGTGTTCAGTTGGATCAACTCAGTGCTGCTGCATCCTTATCCCGGCGTGGGAGCGCCGGAGCGGCTGGCGCTGATCGAGACGGTGACGCCGGCCGGCGAGTACCTGGTCGGTACGTCGTATACCGACTATCGCGACTACCGCTCCAACCTGCGCCTGGTTTCCGGAGTGGCGCTGGGGCGCTTCACGCCTCTGAGCATCGGGGCGGACGGCAAGACCGGGCGCGCTTGGGCCGAATTGGTCTCGGCTAACTACTTCGACGTGCTGCAAGTGAAGCCGATACTGGGGCGCGCCTTTCTTCCCGAGGAAGCGGGCGAGCAAGAGGGCGCGTATCCGGTCGCGGTAATCAGCCACAGCATGTGGCGCAATCGGTACCACTCCGATCCGAAGGTGCTGGGCAAAACCATCCGGCTGAACCGGCACGATCTGACCATCGTAGGCGTGGCGCCGCCCCAGTTTCACGGCAGCCTGGTGGGCGTGGTCTTCGATGTGTGGGTGCCGATTACGATGGCGACGGAGATGGGAACTGGCACCGGGACTTTGGGATATCGCGCCACCCGAGACCTGACGTCGACAATCATCCGATTGAAGCCTGGGGTGGCGCTAGAGCAGGCGCGGGCGGAAGTAGCGGCGCTGGCCCGGCGGCTGGCGGCGATGTACCCCAGGACCAACCAGGGCGTGGACGCCACTGTGCTGCCGGTGTGGGCGGGTCATCTGGGCCTGCAAGGGCTGCTGCTGAAGCCGCTGCGAATCCTGATGGCGGTGTGCGCGCTGCTGCTGCTGCTCGTGTGCGCCAACGTGGCCAACCTGTTGCTGGCGAGGGCCGTCTCGCGGCAGAAAGAATTCGGCATCCGCCTGGCGCTGGGAGCGCAGCAGGGCCGCCTGGCGCGCCAACTGCTCACCGAGACGCTGATACTGGCAGGGGCGGGCGGGCTGGTCGGCGTGGTCCTCACCATGTGGATGGGACCGGCGCTGTTGCTTTTGGCTCCGCCGATTGACGTGCCATTGGATCTGGGTGGTGGAGTCGATTTTCCGACGGTGTGTTTCACGGTGCTGATCGCGGGGCTGGCGACGGTAGTCGCGGGGCTGGCTCCTGTGCTGTTTTCAATTCGGGCGGATCTAAACGAGACTCTTAAAGAAGGTGGCCGCAGCGGCGGCTCCGGAACGCGCTCGCACCGGCTGCGCGGGCTGCTGGTGATGGCGCAAGTCGCACTGGCGACGGTGGCGCTGGTCGGTGCGGGGCTGTTCTTCCGCAGCTTCCAGAACACTGTCGGCATACAGCCGGGGTTCAACATCAATAACGTGTCCGTGTCGCAGTTCTACTTGTCGTACGCGGGCTACTCCGCGCAAGAGCAATGGGAATTCTGCCGTAAGTTGCGCGAACGGCTGGAAGCCGAGCCAGGCGTGGTGGGCATTACCTATTCCGATGAGGTGCCACTGGGGCATCCGGTCGGCTCGTCGCCGTTGCAGCGCCTGGAGATCGAAGGGTACGTGCCCAGGCGGGACGAGCAGATGATAATCCACCGCGCGACGGTGCCGCCCGGCTACTTCCAGTTCATGGGCATTCCGCTGCTGGAGGGCCGCGAGTTCACCGACCGCGACGATGAAAATGCTTCGGAGATGCGGATCATCGTCAATCAGACGTTCGCGCGGCGCTTCTTCGGCGAGCGAGATCCGATCGGCCGCAAACTGAAGATGGAGAACGGCCCGGCAATCGTGGTGGGGCTGGTCAAGGACAGCAAATACCACAGCCTGGCGGAGGCGCGGCTGCCATTCTTCTACTTGCCGTTCCGGCAATGGTTCCGGCCGGGCCTGAACTTCTCCGTGTTTCTGCGTACGGCCGGCGATCCTTTGCAAATGACACCGGTACTGCGCCGGGAGGCGCTCGGGCTCAACCAAGACGCAGTGTTCAGCACCAAGCTGCTGGCGGAAGCGGCGACCGCCTCACTGTATCCGCAAAAAGTGGCGGCCACACTGATGAGTGTTGTGGGTCTAATCTGCGTCCTGCTGGCGGCTATCGGACTGTACTCGGTGATGAGCTACGCGGTCAGCCAACGGACGCAGGAATTGGGAATACGAGTGGCATTGGGCGCGCAGCCGACCGATGTGCGGGGGCTGGTGGTGCGGGATGGCCTGAGGTTGGTGCTGCCTGGCCTGGCGGCAGGAGCGGTCGCCGCAGTCCTGGCCGCGCAACCCGTGAGCGGAATGTTGATCCGTGTCAGCCCGGCCGACCCGGCTACTTTTGCCGCGGCGGCGCTCTTACTGGGGCTGGTGGGAGTCGCCGCCAGCTACATCCCCGCCCTGCGCGCAACGCGGATTGAGCCGATGCAGGCGCTGCACTGCGCGTAGACGGAATGCGACGGGCCCCCAGCCTGCCAACCTTGATTCGTGACTGGCGCTATGCGGAAACCGGCATCAGCGCTGCGAGCGATTCCATCACCTTGCGGCGGCCGGCAGGCTTCAGGCGGCCAATCTTGCCAATCGCCAGACGGTTGTCGAGAGTGAAACGCTTCATTCGCACGACACATGGCATTTTCAAACGGGCTGCCGAGGGTTCAATTTCGGTGTCCAGCGGCCACGGCGCACGTAATCATCGCCATCACGGTATAGCCGTGGCGGTTGAAGGACGCACAGCTTAGCACCAGAGCGGGGCGTCGGACGGCGGCGGGCGAATTCGTGAATGGATATGGAACGGCCACCATATCGAAGGCGTCACAGGTCATCGAAATTCTCGTGATCGTAAGGAGAATCCCATTCCGGCGCGAGGGTGCGCGAAATCTCGCGCAGCCAGGGCAGATCGAGCGGCTGTGCCTTGCGCAGCTTCACGGTATTCCCGGCAATTTCGAACGCCAGATATTCCCCGGCGCGAACGTTGAGCTTGTCGCGGACCTTCTTCGGTAGTGTGATTTGGCCCTTGCCGGTTATTTTGCTAAGCATGGATGCCGCCTTCAGTATGTCGCATTACTTCCTTACTGTCTTACCACTTGGAGCGGTTGCGTCAGTGGACCGGGGCCCCGGGCTGTTTTGACACGAGGAAGCGGCCGTCGCGATAATCGAAGACGTAGTCGTAGGCGGCGATCTCGCGGTCACTCGGCGGGTGCGGCATTTGTTTGAGGCGGGAGACCTCGAGGCTGCGATCGGCGTAGCTGAGGCGCACTATGAATAGCAAGTCGTAGATATCGGGGCCGACGGGATCGTTCAGAAACAGGAGACGGCTGCCGGAGCGGATGGCGGGGGCGGCAGCATGCAGTTGGGCGACGGTGTTGCGATTGGCCGGAGCAACCACGGTGACGTTGGCCATATCGGCGTAGCCCAGCGGTTTGAACGCGGAGTAGAGGACCGCCATCGAGACCACAAACAGAGCCGCGCCGCGGGCGCGCGTCAACCACCATTCAGGGAGCGGCACGTCGCGCGTGAAAGAAGCGGCGAGCTTCGCTAACAGGACGGCAGTGTACAGCGCCCATCCGAACAGGCACACGTAGTATTGGGAGCATCCACGCGGCAGGATGAAGGCAACCGGCAGCGGGCTGAGCATCAGATACAACCAGGCGAAGCCGAGCACGCGCGACCGCGCCAAACATGCGATGGCTGCCAGCGCGATCCAGAGCAGCAACTGCGGCCCGGCCGGCCAGGTCGGCATGACAAAGAAGTCCCCCGCGAAGTGGCGGCTGGTGAACAGGAACTGGGCCCACGTCAAGGACGGCTGGTAGGCGGGGTTGCGAGCAAGCGATAGAGGGCCGAGGGACCTTCCGACCACGAACAGCACGGCCACCGCGCCGGCGAGCAGCGTGGCGCGGCCTTCCCGCGGCAGCCACCGGCGCAGCGTGGCAGGCTGCCAGTCGCGCGGCGGATGGTAGAGCAGTTCGTAGCTTCCCAGGAACGCCGGCAGCATTACCGCCATTTCCTTGGAATTCAAGGCACAAATATAGAGGACGAGAAGGGCCGCCCATTGCCAGGGCCGTAGCGTCGCGCCCCGCGCGCGCACCCGCAGATAGAGCGCCAGCGTGGCGAAGAGGAAGAAATAGCAAAGGGCGTCGTAGACGAACCCGGTGTCGAAATAGAGCGACGCGAGGCGCGGCTGATAGGCCATGGCGAGGGCGGTGAGGGCGGCGATTTCGCGCGAACCGGCGAGGCGGCGCGCCACCGAGTAAGTCAGCCAGATATTGCCGGCGAGGATGGCGAGATTCGACGCGTGAAACCAGAACGGGTGGAAGCCGGCAAAACCGAAAATCGCGCGGTACCACACGCCGCCCATGGGACGTATGAAATCCGAATTGAGGAAGAACAGCAGGTTGGCTTTGACGAGTCGGCCGGCGGAATAGAACCACGAGCGATACAGGTTCATCAGATCGTCGCCGGTGAAATAGACGTGGAGGGAAGCGCGCGTCAGGCGAAAGAAATAGGCGGCCAGCAGCAGGGCGCCGGCGGCGAACAGGCAACGATCGACGCGGCGCATATCGGGCGCGGGACGCGGCGGCGGAAGTGGCGGCTGAACGCGGCCGCGGGCGCGATCCAGGACTTCCAAGGTCTCGGCGGGACCGGGCGGATCGAAGCTGGCCTGGACAACGGCAAGGACCTGGGCGGCAAGCGAGTCTTTTTCGCGATCGGTCATCGTGTCATTCTCTCAGGCCGGGATGACAGCGACCGCGCATCCGCGCGACGCTCATGCTACTAAGACCCGCAGGCAGGTAAAAACACTACAGTGCCTAAACATTTTGTGACGCGCGCGAAAAAAGGGGCTGCGAAGTCCTGTGGTAGTGGAAGGACGTCACCGTACCAAGCTGGCGGCGCGTCCGGCGAAATTCAACACCCAGCCGGGGAAAATGCCAAGGAACAGCGTCCCGAGGGCGGGCAGGATGAGCGCCGCGGAGAACGCGGGCGTGAGCGGTTCGGCATTCGAGGCGGCTTCGCCCGGTTCGCGGAAATACATCATCACCAGGATACGTAGATAATAATAGGCCGCCACGGCGCTGTTGAGCAGGCCGAGCACGGTGAGCCACACCAGGTTCGATTCCAAGGCGGCTTTGAATATATAGAATTTGCCGAAGAACCCGCCGGTAAGCGGCACGCCAATCAGCGAGAGCAGGAAGACGGAGAGCATGGCCGCGACGAACGGCTGCTTCTGCGCGAGGCCCGCGAAATCTTCGATGCTTTGATACCGCTCACTCTTGCCGGAAAGGTGACTGACCACGGCGAACGCGCCCACGTTCATGCACGCGTAAGCGGCCAGATAGAACATGACGGCGGCAATGCCAACGTCCGAGCCCGTCGTCAGCGCCACCATCACGTAACCGGCGTGCGCGATCGAGCTATAGGCCAACATGCGCTTGACGTTGGTTTGCAGCAGCGCGGCGAAATTGCCGATGGTCATCGAAAGCAGCGCGGAGGCCCAGACCAGCGGCGCCCAGGCTTGGCCGATGGGCTCGAACGCGGTCATGAAGATGCGCAGGAAGATGGCGAAGGCGGCCGCTTTGGGGCCGGCGGACAGAAAAGCCGAGATCGGCGTGGGCGCACCCTGGTACACATCCGGCGCCCAAATTTGAAATGGAGACGCGGAGACCTTGAACGCCAGGCCGACGAACATGAGCGCTGCCGCCACACCGACCATCACCGGCACGGGAGCATTGGGACCGGTGATGGCAGCGCGCACCACGCTGAGATTGATGCTGCCGGTTTCGCCATAAATCAGCGCCACACCATAGAGGAAGGAACCGGTGGCGAACGATCCGAGTAGAAAATACTTGAGCGCGGCCTCATTGGCGCGTTTATCGTCGCGCAGATAGCCGGCCAGGATGTAACTGGCGATGGAGGAGATTTCCAGGCCGATGAAGATGATGATGAGATCGTTGGCCGCGGCCATAATCGACTGGCCGGCGATCGAGAACAGCAACAGGGCGTGAAACTCGCTGGTTTCCGCCTGCTGGCGTTTCAGAAAACTGAAAGAAGGCAGGATGGTCAGGATACCGACGCCCAGAACCAACACCCGGAAGAAAGTTGCGAAACCATCGACGATAAGCATTCCGCCGAAGGCCGGGCCGGGCTGCGAGTAGGCGTAGACCGAGGCGCCAATGGCCGCGGCCAGCGTGGCCAGGCTGAGCGTTCCATAGACTTTGGATTCGCGCCGATTGATTAACGGATCGAGCACCATGATCAAGGTGCCCATGGCGGTGAGGATGATCTCCGGCAGGAAGCGGATCAGGTCGGCAGGATTGAACAGCGGGCTAGCGGGCACGGCTCACCTCTGTGCGCGCTGGCATTCGGAAATCGACCCGTTCAGGAATATGGATCTGGGTTTGTGCGAGCACGCGGGCGGTGGTCTTGCCGACGGGATCGAGGAACGATTTCGAGTAGACGCCCATCCAAACCATCATGGCGATCAGCGGAATCACCACCGCCCACTCGCGCAGCTTGAGATCCGGCATGTGCGAACGCACTTCCTCTTTCAACTCGCCATAAAACACGCGCTGGTACATCCACAGCATGTAGCAGGCGGAAAAGATCACGCCCAGCGCCGCCCAAACCGCCCACTTGAAATTGGCGATGGCGGCGCCCTGCAGCACCAGGAACTCGCCAACGAAGTTGTTCAGCAGCGGCAACCCGATGGACGCCAACGTAGTGATCAGGAACGCGGTGGAGAGCCACGGCGCGGCAGTGGCAACGCCGCCATAATCTTCAATCGCCAGCGAATGGCGGCGTTCGTACATCAGCCCGACCAGCACGAACAGCGCACCGGTCGAGATGCCATGGTTGAGCATTTGGTAAACCGCGCCATCGAGTCCCAGTTGCGTGAAAGAGAAGATACCGAGCACGACGAAACCCAGGTGGCTGACCGAGGAGTATGCCACCAGCTTCTTCATATTCGGCTGCACCATGGCGACCAGCGCGCCGTAAATAATGCCGATGATCGCCAACACCGCGATCCACGGAGCGCAGCGGCGGGCGGCGGCGGGAAACAGCGGCAGTGCGTAATGCAAAATACCGAAGGTGCCCATCTTGAGCATGACGGACGCCAGCATTACGGAACCGGCGACCGGAGCCTCGACGTGCGCGTCCGGCAGCCAGGTGTGCAGCGGGAACAGCGGCACTTTGATCGCGAAGGCGACGAAGAAGGCCAGGAAGAGCAGCATCTGCTCGAAGGGCGAGAAGACGAGTCGGCCGCTCGAGAGCTGATCGAGAATCGCCGCGTAGCCGAAGGTTCCAGCGCGATTGTACAGGTAAATGATTGCCGCCAGCATCAGCACAGAACCGGCCATCGTGTAAAGGAAGAACTTCACCGCGGCATAGATGCGCCGATCGTGGCCCCAGATGCCGATCAGGAAGTACATCGGCACCAGGCTGACTTCCCAGAATACGTAAAACAGGAATAAATCCTGCGCCAGGAAGACGCCCACCAGTCCGAATTCCAGCAGCAGCAGAAACGCGTAGAATTCCTTGATGCGGGTCTGAATGTGATTCCAACTAATCAGCACGCAGATGGGCGTGAGGAAGGTGGAAAGCAGAACTAGCCAAAGGCTGACGCCATCGGCTGCGATGTGAAAACGGATTTCGGGCGATGCGATCCAGAGAAAATCGACGGTGAATTGGTCGCCAGCGGAGCTGCGGTCGAACCAGCCTAACAAAGCTAGCGAAGCCACGAACGCGGCCAGCGAAACTCCCAGCGCCCAATAGCGGCTCAATCCCGGCGAGGAACGCGGAACGGCGAGTGCAATCAGGAATCCCGCGGCCGGCAGCAGCAGAACGAGCAGCAGCAGGTTCATCGCAGGCCTCCGAACACGGCCATCAGGAAGATGACCAACACGCCGCCGAATGCCACCCAGGTGGCATAGCTGCGCGTGTTGCCGGATTGCGGCAGGCGCAACACATCCCCGATGTTCTTCGCCCGCGTGCCAATGCCATTGACGATTCCATCGATCAGCCCAGCGTCAAAGCCCTTCCAGAGCACCAGGCGCGAGCCGCTCACCAGCGGCTTCACCACCACCGCATCGTAAACCTCATCCACGAAGTACTTGTTGTAAATCAGCGTGTAGAGGCCCTTGGCGCTGTTGACGATGGAATCGGGTATGCCCGGTCTGTACCAATACATCAACGCAGCTAGAGCGATGCCGAGCAGACCGGCGGCACTGGCAATCGCCATCGGGCCAAATTCCTCCGGCGTTTCCACGGCCGGGAAAACCGTGTGCAGAAAATCGGGGATCCTGAACAGTGCACCGCCGACAATCGAGAGCACGGCCAGGATAACCAGCGGGATCAGCATCACGGGCGGCGATTCGTGCGGATGCTCTTTGCCGCGATACTTGCCCGTAAACGTCATGAAGAATGCGCGGAAGACATAGAACGCGGTCATGCCGGCGGTGAAGACGCCCGCCCAGTACAGCCACGGCGCGCGATGATTGGCGGCCAGCAGAATCGCATCCTTACTGAAATAGCCCGACGTGAACGGGAAGCCGGCAATGGCGAGTGAAGCGCATAGCATCACCCAAAAGGTCCAAGGAATCTTCGTCCGCAGCCCGCCCATCTGCCGCATGTCCTGTTCGCCGGAAAGCGAGTGGATCACCGCGCCCGCGCCGAGGAACAGCAGCGCCTTGAAGAAGGCGTGCGTCATCAGGTGGTAAATGCCGGCCGAAAACGCACCGCAGCCGACGCCCACGAACATGTAGCCGAGCTGCGAAACGGTGGAATACGCGAAGACTTTCTTGATATCGTTCTGCGCCAAGCCGATGGTTGCGGCGACGAACGCGGTGGCGATGCCGATGTAAGCGATCACGTCCATCGCGATCGGAGCGTGCGTGAAGATCACCCACGAGCGCGCCGTCATGTAGACACCAGCGGTGACCATCGTCGCAGCGTGGATCAGCGCGGAAACCGGCGTGGGGCCGGCCATCGCATCGGGCAGCCAGACGTATAGCGGAATCTGCGCCGACTTGCCGCACGCGCCGAACATCAGCAGTATCCCGATAAGAGTCAACAGGCCAACCGGCGCGGCCGGCGCCTGTGCGAACACGTGCGCGAAATCGAGCGAGCCGAATTGCCGGAAGATCAAGAACATCGCCAGCGAAAAACCAAAATCGCCGATGCGGTTCACGATGAACGCCTTGTTGCCCGCATCGGTCGCGAACTTCTTATCGAAATAAAACCCGATCAACAGATAGCTGCACAGCCCGACACCCTCCCAGCCGACAAACAACACCAGGTAATTGGCGGCCAGCACCAACGTCAGCATGAAGAACATGAAGAGGTTGAGGTAGGCGAAGAAGCGGTAATAGCCGCCCTCGTGAGCCATGTAGCCGATGGCGTAAATGTGGATCAGCGAGCCGATGCCGGTCACCACGAGCAGCATGACGGCGGTGAGGCGGTCGACGGAGAAATCGCAGTTGACGGTTAGCGCGCCGCTCTGAATCCAAGTGAAGTAATGCTCGGTGTAAGTGCCGGGAAGGCCGCCCAGACCGAAGAGCGTTTTCAGCACCCACAGAAAGGCAAGCACCACGCTGCCGATGGCGAACGTGTTGACCATCCCCTTGGAAAAGCGGCGGCCGAACAGGCCGTTGATCAGGAAGCCGGCCAACGGAAGTATGGGTATGAGCCAGAGTTGCATTGGTCGGTTGTCAGTTCTTCATCGAGTCCAGATCGTCGATATTCAGGGTTTCGCGGTTCTTGAAAACGGTCAGAATGATTGCCAGGCCAACAGCCGCCTCGGCCGCCGCCACCACCATCACGAAGAACGCAAACAGGTGTCCGGCCACCTGCTGCCGCTGATAGGCGAAAGTGATGAAGGTCAGGTTGACGGCGTTCAAAATTAGTTCGATCGACATGAACATGGTGATGATGTTGCGGCGGAAAATGAAGCCGGCCACGCCGAGCGAGAACAGCACCGCGCTCAGCATGAGAAACCAGGAGAGCGGAACATGGCCCATCATTCGAGCTCCTTGCGCGCCAGCACGACGGCGCCGACGATGGCGATCAGAATCAGAATCGAAGTGATTTCAAACGGCAGCAGGTACGTGGTGAACAGGGCGCGCCCAACCGCCTGCGCCGTCCCGCCGCGGAAGCCGCCGAAGTGCACCTCGGTATCGCGCGGGTAAATGCGCGCGGTGAAAAAGGCGAGCAGCGCCAGCAGCGCGACCAGCACGGGCACGCCCAGTAGGCTGGCAATAAAGGAACGGCCGGGCTTGGTCTCGCCGCCCGCGTTGAGCAGCATGATGACGAAGATGAACAGCACCATGATGGCGCCGGCGTAGACGATCACCTGCGCGGCAGCGATGAACTCGGCGCCCAGCAGCAGGTACAACACGGCCAGCGACCCCATAACGGCGATCAGCGAAATCGCGCTCGAAATAGGATGCCGCTGCACCACCACATTGATGGCGGCCGCCACCGCAATGCCCGCGAACACGAGAAAGAGAATCAATTCCATTGCAAGAGACTCACGAAAACAGGGCAATCGCCAGACCGGTAGCCAGCAGGTTCAACATGGCGACCGGGAACAGAACCTTCCAGGCGAAGCCCATCAGTTGATCGTAGCGGAAGCGCGGCAGCGTGCCGCGTATCCACATAAACAGAAACAGAATGGCGCCGGTCTTGGCGCAGAACCAAAACAGTGGCAGTAGCGCACTCTGCACGAGCGGCACCAGGAAAACCGCCGCGACGACAATAAAAACTACACCGAATGGCGGAAAAGTGAAACGGTCGCGCTTGCGCCGCGGGTTCAGCCCGCGCCAGATGGCGATCACTCCCGCGACCGCGAAAATCGCCACCGGCACGTAGCCCGAGCCATACTTGGCCGGCCACGGCGCCACCCATCCGCCCAGGAACAGCAGCGTCGCCATACAGCTTACGGTGACCATGTTGGCGTACTCGGCCATGAAGAACGAGGCGAACTTCATACTGCTGTACTCGGTGTGGAAGCCGGCTACCAGCTCGTTTTCGGCTTCCGGCAGATCGAACGGCACGCGATTGGTTTCGGCAAACGCGGCGATGATGAACACGATGAAGCTCACGTACTGAAAACCGTGGAACAGGTTCCAGTTCCACAGCCAGCCGTCCTGCACCTCCACCAGTTTGCGCAGGCTCAGGGTGTTGGAAATCAGCAGCGGCGCGGCGATGGCGAGCGAGAGCGGCAGCTCATAGCTAATCATCTGCGCCGAACTGCGCAGTCCGCCCAACAGCGCGTACTTATTATTCGAGCTCCAACCGGCAAGCGCTATCCCGTAGACGCCCATTGACGAAACCGCGAGGATTAACAGCACGCCGAAGTTCAGGTCGGTGAGCTGCATGTAGGTCGCGTAGCCGGCCACCTGGATCTTGGGGCCAAAGGGAATCACGGAAATCGAAAGCAGCGCCATCGTGATCGCCAGAAACGGCGCCGCCAGATACAGCACCTTGTTGACGTACGGCGGCACCAGGTCTTCCTTGGTGATGAGCTTGATGACGTCGGCCAGCGGTTGCAGCAAGCCATGCGGGCCCACGCGGTACGGGCCGGGCCGCACCTGGATGTGCGCGATCACCTTCCGCTCCACCCACTGCAGGTAGGCGAGGATGGTCATGAGCGCGCCGAAGACCACGAAGATCTTGATGAGGCTGATGACGATGAACGAGTCCATTAGCGGCTCAAGCGGCTTTCCAGTACCGAGTTCAGTACCTTAGAATAGCGCCCCAGAGTTCCCGACGCGAACAGGCCGTTGCGCGCCGACCGCACCAGGCCGGCCTCGCCGGAGACGGCAATGCGCCCGTTCACCGGAGTCGTTTGCGCCGCGCCGCCGGTGGCAAGCGCCGGCATCGCCACATCGTAGCCGCGAACATTCTTGCGTATCTCCTCGAACACGGCGTCCGGGGTCCAGGGCCCCAGCGCGGCCGCCGCTCCCATTTCGCGCGCCAGGAAGCCGATGATTTCCAGATCCGCCTTGGCGCCCATGGTATTGATGGCGCGCTTGAGCCGCTGCACTTCGCCGGTACCGCTGGTGACCGTGCCATACTTTTCGTAAGCGCAGGCGGCCGGCAACACGACGTCGGCCTGGCGCGCGGTTTCCGTGAGGAACAAGTCCTGTACGACGAGGAAGCCCGCTTTGCGCGCGGCGTGTTGCAGCGGATTGGCGCCGATCACCCACAGCACGCTCAACTCCGTCGTCGTCATTTCGTCGAGATGCAGTCCGGTTTGGCCCGAGGGCTGGAATCCCGGCAGCAGCTCCGGCGCGAGGCCCATGTCGATGGCGCCGCGCGAATTGGCGTAATCCATCAGGCAGACGTAGTGCACGGGAATGCCGAGCGATTCGCCGAAGTCCACCAGCTTGCGCAGTTCCCCGCCCTGATAAGAATCGTCGAACAGGATCACCAGCTCCGGCTCGGCCTTCAGCTTGTCGCGCAGCGATTCGTAATCGCGCCCGCGCACTTTCGCGGCAGCGTATCTGTCTTCGCGCACCGGGTTCGGCGTCACCACGTAAACGTGCGACTGATGGTGCCGCCAGTTGGCGCGAATCTGATAAGACAGCAACGGATGCTCCAGCGCCAGGTCGGCGCCCAGAACCAGGAACGCCTTCCGCTCGTATAGGTCGGCCACCGTGGCCAGCAAGGCCGGCTTGCCGCTCAGCGCATCGAGCAACGTGACCACGTCGCCGGTGCGACGATGATCGATGTTGTTGGTCCCGAGCACCGTCCGCGCGAACTTCTGCAGATAGTAATTCTCTTCGTTGGTGGTGTGGTTGGAACCGACGACGCCGAACGTGCCCGCGCCAATCGTTTGCTTGAACTTGTCGGCGACGGCGGCCAGCGCCTGCGACCACGAAACCTCTTCCAGCTTGCCGCCGACGCGCACGAGCGGTGCTTGCAGGCGCTCCGTATGATCGTAGAAATCGAAGCCGTAGCGGCCCTTTACGCAGAGAAATTCGCCATTGATCCCCGAGCGGTCGCGATTATTCCCGCGCAGGATCCGGTCATTGCGCGTGCCCAGCGTAGTCTTGCAGCCATCCGAGCAATGCGCGCAAATGGTGCCCACGTGGGTCATCTCCCAAGGCCGCGTCTGGTATCGATAAGTCCCGCTGGTCAGCGCGCCCACCGGGCAGATATCGATGCAAGCGCCGCACTCGTCGCATTCCAGATGGTCGCCATGGTTGGGGGCGATCTCCGAAACCACCCCGCGCGCGACCACGCCGAGCGCGTTCACCCCCATGCCTTCATTGCAGACGCGCACGCAGCGGTAGCACAGGATGCAGCGCGGCGCATCGAAAAACACGACGGGGGAAAATTGTTTTTCCGGCGTGTGAACCTTGGTTTCCGTGTACCGGCTTTCGCCCGCGCCGTAGCGGAACACCATGTCCTGCAGCTCGCACTCGCCACCCTTGTCGCACACCGGGCAATCCAGCGGATGATTTGTCAGCAGAAACTCGAGCATGTACTTGCGCGCCGAGACTACCTGGGGCGTTTCCGTGCGCACCACCAGCCCCTCGGCCACCGGAAGCGTGCAGGCAGTCATCAGCTTGGGCATCTTCTCGACTTCCACCAGGCACATGCGGCAGGCGGCTTGCAGAGAAAGGCCTTCGTAATAACAGAATGCGGGAATTTCGATGCCAGCCAGTTTCGCCGCGTCGATCACCAGCATGCCGGCCGGCGCGTGCACCTCATGGCCATCGATCGTAAGTTTCACGGTGGAGGCCATTATGCGGTCACCATCCGGTTGGAATGCTCGAACGGGCACGGCTTGCCGTTCAGATGATCCTCAAATTCGGTGCGAAACTTTTCGACGAAGGAAATCATCGGCATCGCCGCGGCATCGCCCAGCGGGCAGAACGTGCGGCCCAGCATGTTCTTCGCGATGTCGCCCAGCAGTCCGATATCCCGCTCGGTTCCGCCACCGGAGTGAACACGCGTCATGATCTTGTTGAGCCAGGTGGTGCCTTCGCGGCAAGGGATACACCAGCCGCAGCTTTCGTGGGCGTAAAACTTCATCAGCCGCATGCAGGCCTTCACCATGCACGTGTCTTCATCCATGATGACCACGCCGCCCGAGCCCAGCATCGTCTTGCGCTGCGCCATCGAATCGTAGTCCATCGTGGCGCCCTCACACTCTTCGGCCGTCAGCACCGGGCACGACGAGCCACCGGGTATGAATGCTTTCAGCTTTTTCCCGTTGCGCATGCCGCCACCCACTTCCTCGATCATCTCTTTGACCGGGAAGCCGAGCCGCAATTCGTAAACGCCGGGTTTGTTGATGTGCCCGCTGAGACAGGTCATCTTGGTGCCACCGGCCTTCGGAATGCCCAGCGCCGCGAACGCCGCGCCGCCGTTCAATAAGATGCTCGGCACCGCGCAAAACGTCTCGACATTATTCAACACCGTAGGACACTGGAAGGCGCCGGCCACCGCCGGAAACGGCGGCCGTATGCGCGGCACGCCACGCTTGCCTTCGAGCGATTCGAGCAGCGCCGATTCCTCGCCGCACTCGTACGAACCCGCGCCGGTGTGCGTGTACAGATCGAAATCGAAGCCCGTGCCCTGGATGTTCTTGCCCAGCCAGCCGCGTTCGTAAGCTTCCGCGATGGCGCGGTCCATAACGTCGATCAGGTAGCGATACTCGCCGCGAATATATACCCACCCCGCGTGCGCATCGACAGCCAAACCCGAAATGAGAATGCCCTCGATCAACTGGTGCGGATCGTTTTCCATCAGCACGCGATCCTTGCAAGTGCCCGGCTCACCCTCGTCCGCATTCACCACGATGTATTTCGGTTTCGGCGAAGTGCGTGGCACGAAACTCCACTTCATGCCAGTGGGAAATCCCGCGCCGCCGCGCCCGCGCAGGTTCGATACCTTTACCTCGTTGATGACCTCGTCCGGCGTCATTTTCGCGGCCTTCAGAAACGCCTGGTAGCCTTCCGTCGCGAGGTAGGTTTCGATCGATTCGGAGCGCTCCATGCCGAAACGGCGTGTCAGCACCCTGGTCTCGAGCGAGCTGGGTTCGTTGTACAGCATCTATTGCTTCTTCCTTAGGCCGTCCAACAGCCGGTCGAGTTTCTCCGGGGTCACTTCGTGATGAAAATCGTAATTGACTTGAATCGCCGGCGCCCAGGAGCAAGCGCCCATGCACTCCACTTCTTCGACGGAGAACTGCCCGTCCGCTGTGACGCCGTGGTTCTCTAGCCCCAACTTCTTGCAGATGTGTTCCAGCAGTTGGTCGCCATCGCGCAGTAGGCAACTGATGTTGGTGCAGACCTGGACGTGGTACTTACCACGCGCCTCGCGGTGCAACATGCTGTAGTAGGAAACCACTTCGTTCACCTGCAGCGGAGTCACACCCACGCGCTGCGCCACTTCCGCGACCAGTTCGTCCGTCACGGCCCCGAGTTCATCCTGCGCATAGAGCAGCATGGGAATCATCGCCGCGCGCTGTCGGCCGGCCGGATAGCTCTCCAGCAGCTTGGCGAACCTGGCTTCCAATTGGGCGGAAAATGTCATGGGCGGTTTACCGGTCCGTGTCTCCGAGAACGAAATCCATGCTGCCGATGGCCGCGATCACATCGGCGATCAGCGTGCCTTCCACCATCCGCGCGGTAGCTTGCAGGTTGCCGAAACTGGGCGTGCGCATGTGAACCCGGTACGCCCGCGCCGTGCCGTCGCTCACCACGTAATAAGCCAACTCGCCGCGCGGCGATTCAATCACCTGGTAGACTTCCCCCTCCGGCACGCGGAAGCCCTCGGTCACAATTTTGAAGTGGTAGATGAGCGCTTCCATCTGCGTCTTCATCTTGTCGCGATCGGGCAGCACCACATGCGGAGCGTCGGCCTTCCACGGACCGGCGGGCATGCCCTCCATCGCCTGTCGCACAATCCGCGCGCTCTGCCGCATTTCTTCGATTCGCACCTGATAACGCGCGTACACGTCGTTCTCGGTGCGCACCGGCACTTCGAAATCGAACTTCTCGTAACTCGAGTACGGCGCGTCCTTTCGCGCGTCAACCTTCAATCCAGCGGCGCGCAGCATGGGACCGGTGACGCCCAGGTCGAGCATGTCTTCGAGCGAAATCCTGCCGACGCCGCGCGTGCGGCCAATCCAAATTTGGTTATTGGTGAGCAGGTCCTCGTACTCGTCCACGCGGCTGGGAAACACGTCGATAAACTTCTTCACCCGCTCCTGCCAGCCTCGCGGCGGCTCCAGCGCCAGCCCGCCGATGCGAAAGTAGCTCGTCATCATGCGCTGTCCGGAGAACATTTCGAAGATGCGCAGAATGTCTTCCCGCTCGCGGAAGCAGTACAGGAACACCGACATGGCGCCGATGTCGATGGCGTGCGTACCCAGCCACACCAAGTGGCTGTTGAGGCGCGTCAACTCCGTCAGCATCGCCCGCATCCACTGCGCCTGGGGCGGAATCTCCAGCCCGAGCAGTTTCTCCACCGCCAGGCACCACCCCAGGTTGTTCGAAAGCGGCGCCAAATAATCCACGCGGTCGGTTAATGTCACCGCCTGCTGATAGAACTTGACTTCGAATTCCTTTTCAATGCCGGTGTGCAGGTAGCCGATGTCTGGCTGGCAGCGCACGATGGTCTCGCCATCGAGCTCCATCAGCAGCCGAAGCACGCCGTGCGTCGAGGGATGCTGCGGGCCCATGTTGAGCACCAGCGTGCGTCTGCCGGAACTGAGGTCCTCGCTCTGCAGCGTAGTGGTGATTCCTGGCATCTCCGCTTCGCTCATGGTCAGATCCTCACGCCCGTGATCGGATAGTCCTTGCGCAACGGGTGGCCTTCCCAATCCTCCGGCATCATGATGCGGCGCAAACCGGGATGATTCGTGAACCGGATGCCGAACAGGTCGAACACTTCCCGCTCATACCAGTTGGCTCCCCGCCAAACCGAAGTCACGCTTTCGATGGCCGGTTCGGCACCATTCACACGGCATTTCAGTCGCACGCGCTGGTTCTTCTCCACCGAATGCAGATGGTAGACCACCTCGAAGCGTGGCTCCGCCGGATAGCGGTCCACCCCGGTCACCGAGCTCAACCGCACGAATTTCTGATCGTACTTCAGAAATCCGCAGACGCTCGCAATCTTCGCCGCCGCAATTTCCAGCGTCAACTCGTCGCGGTCGAACTTGCCGCCGGTGGCAGCGTCGCCGTCAAAGGCCTCCACGGCGAGGGCGAGAGCGTTTTCGCGCAGGGAATCGGGCAGCATAGGCAGTCGTTACCGTTTCCGGTCCGCGGTGGAATCGGGGGACCAATCGAGCGCACCTTTTTTCCAGATGTAGAAAAAGCCGGAAAGAATCAAGACTACGAACACCAGCATTTCGACGAACGCGAACATCTTCAACTCGCGGTACACCACCGCCCACGGATAAAGAAAAATGGCCTCGATATCGAACAGGATGAACAGCATCGCCACCAGGTAAAACTTCACGCTGAAGCGGTGTCGCGCATCGCCGGTGGGAACCATGCCCGATTCGTACGGCATGTCTTTCACGCGGTTGCGCACGCGCTTGCCGAGCACGTACGAAACCGTGATCAAGCCGGCCGCCAGTGCCATGGCCAGCAAGGCTTGTACCAGGACAGGAAAATACTGTTCCGCGTATGATTCTGGCATGCGATTCGGGAAGCTGCGGCCTAAACTTGACTATAATGGGTGCAAAAGAAGAGTGTCAACCGGCGATGGAAATCTCTATAGTCGTTAACGGCGAGCCGCGCACCGTGGCCGCGCAGCTAACGGTGCTGGAACTGTTGCGGAACCTCGGACTCGATCCCGCACGGGTCGCCGTCGAGCTCGACCGCCACATCGTCAAACAGGCACAATGGAGCGACACCGTGGTCAGCTCCTGCGCGCAGATCGAAATCGTCCAGTTCGTCGGCGGCGGGTAGGACAGACCATCGCCCTTCGTGGTCTGTCATCCCTCGCCGAGGTACGACACCGTTGACAGACCACCAAGACCGATCGTCTGTCCTACCCGCTTACGTAAAGCTGCGAACGGCGTGGGCTTCGTCTTCGTGAACGTCGAAAACCGTATACAGCTTGGTGATCTGCAACAGGTCCTTCACCCGCTTGGTCAGGTTGAGCAGCTTCAACTGCCCGCCGGCGTTGGTCACCGTCGTAAAGCCCGATACCAGCTCGCCGATCCCTGAGCTGTCGATGTAGGAAACGTCTCCCAGGTTGAGCAGGATCTTTTTCTGATTCTTGCCCACCATGTCTCGCAAGGCCTCGCGCAGCGCGCTGGACCCTTCGCCGAGAGTGATTCGCCCGGCCACGTCCACCACGGTGACGTCGCCCACTTGCCGAATTCCCAAATTAACGCTCACTGAATATCCTCCTGGAATTGTGAAAGAAACTATTTAGACACCGCAAACTTCACTAAAGTTACTTCGGTTCCCGCCGGATCCAAATGGCGGGCTTGAAAATCGTCCATAAACGACCGTATCAGAAAAATACCTCGGCCCGAGGTGCGCAGCAGGTTCTCCGGAGTCAGCGGGTCGGGCAGGTGGGCGTGGTCGAATCCTTCGCCTTCGTCGGCCACCCGCACCGTGAACCGGCTCCCGCTCATGCTGGCCGAAAAACGTACCTTCTTGTTCGTGTTGTACCGATTGCCGTGAACCACCGCGTTGACCATGCTCTCGCGCACAGCCAGCCCGATCTTCATCAGGTCTTCCTCGTCGAAACCCGCCCGCCGCGCCACGCCTACGGCCAGGTCTTCGGCTTGGTCCACGCTGTCCAGGGTCGAGTCGAGCGACCTCTCCACGGATTCCGTTGCTGGGCGCGAAAGATCCCCCATTGCGATAGCGGCCGCTCGGCCACAGCGAATCGTCAGAATAATTTACCGGAGCCGCGAAAGTCAAGGACGCGCTGCCTGAATGGGGCACGCCTGAGCTTGCCCGTATCCTCCCCCCGGGAACAACCTCTACCCCGCCTGCAGCCTCACAGCGGCACGTGGCCCGAGCCCTGACCGCGAAACTGCGGTGGCGGTGGCTCGCGGCGCAACTCCTCGATCAACTCCACAACGTTGCGTTCTATTGCGTCGCGGATCTCGCAATGCTCCTGGTAGGTCATACCGATCGGGTCCGGGATCTCCCACTCCAAGAGCCGCGCGACCGAGCCATCCGGCTGCGTCCGCGAAAGCGGTCGCAGGCTCATGTTGACGACCACGTCGAAGCGGATACGCGCCAGGTTCCGCAGGCTCTTCGGGAAGTGATCGCGCAGCACGATGTCCTTCTCCGCCATGGCGCGAACGGTATCGGACGCGATGCCCAACGCGGGAGACACCCCGGCGCTAGCCGGAATCATCACATCGCCGCCGAGCGTCCGCGCGAAAGCTTCCGCCATCTGGCTGCGGCAGGAATTGCCGATACAGACGAACAGCACGCGTTTGCGGCGGTCGCTCACAGTTTTTCCAGGAACAGCCGATGCACGCGCGCGTCGGCGGTGAGTTCGGGATGGAACGTGGCGGCCAGGTGCGGCCCTTGCTCCACCAGCACCGGATCGCCGCCGTAGCGTGCCAGCACTTTCGCACCGTCGCCTACGCGGCGAATGATCGGAGCGCGGATAAAAACCGCCTCCAGCGGGCCGGGTGCGGTGCGGCGCTCGAACTCGGCATCGGGTTCGATCGAGGTCACTCGGCTGTCCAACTGGCGGCCGTAGCCGTTGCGCTCCACCGCTATATCCATCAGTCCGAGGCTCTCCTGCGCCGGCGCCAATACTTCGCTCGCCATCAGAATCGCTCCCGCGCAGGTGCCGAACACCGGCTTACTGAGCGCGAATTCCTGAAGCGGTTCCATCAGGCCATCGTAGCGCAGCAACTTCAGCATGGTCGTGCTTTCGCCACCGGGAATCACCAGCCCATCCAGACCGGCCAGCTCCGCCGCATGGCGCACATAAACGGGCTCCGCGCCCGCGCGCTGCAAGGCCGCGCCATGAGCCGCGAAATCCCCTTGCAGCGAAAGCACGCCCACCTTCTTCATTACCAGCCCCGGGTCTGCATCAGCTCGCCCTCGGGCAGCTTGGCGATGTCGAGCCCGGGCATGGCATCGCCCAGCGCGCGGCTGGCTTCCAGCAACTTCTCCGCGTTCTCGAAGTTCTTCGCCGCCTGCACAATCGCCACCGCGCGCGCCGAAGGATCCGACGATTTGAAAATGCCCGAACCGACGAACACCGCCTCCGCGCCCAGTTGCATCACCAGCGCCGCATCGGCCGGAGTGGCGATTCCGCCGGCCGAAAAGTTCGGCACCGGCAGCTTGCCGTGCGCGGCCACCCACTCCACCAGCTCGAGCGGCGCCTGCAATTCCTTGGCCTGATGCACCAGTTCCTCTTTGCCCAGCACCGTGAGTTGCTTCATCTGCTTGACGATGGTGCGTATGTGTCGCACCGCCTCGACGATATTGCCGCTGCCCGCCTCGCCCTTCGTGCGCACCATCGCCGCACCTTCCGCGATTCGCCGCAGCGCTTCGCCCAGGTTGCGCGCGCCGCAAACGAACGGCACTTTGAAATCGGTCTTCGCGATGTGGTTCTCTTCGTCGGCCGGCGTCAGCACCTCGCTTTCATCGATGAAGTCCACGCCCAACGCTTCGAGCACGCGCGCCTCCACAAAGTGGCCTATGCGCGCCTTCGCCATCACCGGAATACTGACCGTCTGCATGATCTTCTCGATGATGCCGATATTGGCCATCCGCGCCACGCCGCCGTCCCTGCGGATATCGGAAGGTACGCGCTCCAGCGCCATCACCGCCGACGCTCCCGCGTCCTCCGCGATCTTGGCCTGCTCCGCGTTGGTAACGTCCATGATGACGCCGCCCTTCAGCATCTCCGCCAGCGCAACCTTCACTCGAAAACTCTCGCTCGTAAACTCAAACATTGCGTTTGCTCCTTCGAAAATCGATTAGCACCCTAGCCCAACACTGTTCACCTAAACCGTCGCGCGGACTGTCAAACCTGCTGAGCCGGGATTCATCGCGGCTTTTCTCGCCCTCACTGCACCACGCCCCGCTTCCTTTGCGCGATCGGCGGTCGGACCTCAAAGTGGGACAGACGCTTCCGTCTGTCAACCGGGCCTGTTCACCTACAAGGCCCCGAACGCTATCGGAGCCGCGACCGTCAAGGCGCGATGTGCTTAAACTGGATCGCAGATCTCCCGCCGGCCCTTACACCATCGCCGGAGCCGGCTCGCCGCTCGGCTGCACACTTGCCAATTCCGCCGCCGCCAATTTTCCGATGATCGCCAGCCCGTCGCGAATCTGCTGCGGCGCCAGTCCCGCAAAACTCAATCGCAGGCCGCCCGGCTCCAGCCGCGTCACCGCAAAATACTTCGCCGGCAAATACGCCACGCCCAACTTCTGCGCACGCGGCAGCAACTCCCCCGCATCGAGCGGTTCCGGCAAGCTCACCCACAAATTCATCCCGCCTTCCGGCCGCGTCCACCGCGTGCCAGGCGGCAAGAACTCGCGGCACGCTTCCAACGTCACCCGCAGCCGCTCCCCGCCCGCTTCGAGCAGCCGCTCTCGATGCGTCTCCAACCGCCCCGACTCGGCGAATTCCAACAGCACCGCCTGCGAAAGCTGGTCGCTATGCAAATCGGCCGCTTCCTTGGCATGGCGCAACCTGTCCAGCAGCGGCTTCGGCCCCACCACCCAGCCCACCCGCAGCCCCGGGAAACTGGCCTTCGAAAAACTCCGCAACAGAACCGTCCCACCATGTTCGTCGAGCTGCTTTAGCGCCGGCAGCGGCTCGCCCAGATACCGCAGCTCGCCATACGGATCGTTCTCCACTACCGGAACGCTTGCCGCGCGCGCCGCTTCCAGCAGCCCCCGCCGCGCCGCCAGTGGCAACGTAGCGCCAGTCGGATTCTGAAAGTCCGGCGTCACCACGATAATCTTGGGCCGCTCGCGTTCCAGCACCCGCGCCAGCCGCGAAACGTCCATCCCGTCCGCGCCCACCGGCACCGCCACCAGTCGCGCGCCCATCCCCGTCAGCAGACTCTTCAGCCCTGGGTACACCGGATCTTCCACCACCACCGCGTCGCCCGGCCGCAGCAACACCCGCCCCACCAGGTCGAGCCCTTGCTGGCACCCGTTGGTGACAAGCAAATCGTCCGCCGCGCCCGCGAGGCCACGCCGCCTCGCTTCCTCAATCAAATGCCGCCGCAGCGGTTCGTATCCCGCGGGCGATCCCAATTGCAAAATGTCCGCCAAATCCGCCCGCCCCAGCACCGCCGCGCAGCTAGCGCGAAACTCATCCAATGGAAACAATTCGCGCGAAGGCCAGGACGTCGCAAAGCTGATCGTTTCCCGCCCCAACGCCGTCGGCACCGTCGCGCCGTCGCCACGCTCCAGCAACGCACTCCACCGCACTCCAGGGCCGTGTGGGGCAGGTCCCCGACCTGCCAACTCGCCAGATGCCGGCACGGCAGTGACGAAGCTTCCCTTCCCAACCCTGCCCGCGATCATGCCCGCAGCTTCGAGCATCTCGTAAGCCGCCGCCACGGTGGTCCGGTTCAGCCCCAGCGACCCAGCCAATTCCCGAGTGGCCGGCAGCCGCTCCCCGTCTCCCAACTCGCCAGACCGAATTCGATGCGCAAACTGCTCATACAATTGCCGATACAGCGGCACTCCGGATCCATGATCGAGCTGTGGCAGAGACTCCATCCATCCAAACCATACCATATTGGTTGGGCAAATTGTAGCTGGCCTGTCTCTCCACGAAGCACTTGCCTATCAACGCCCGGAAAACCATCCATTGGAGTACGCGGCTGCTGGCCAACAGGAGTCGTGCGGGACTGAAACGCGCGTGCTATTAGGCCGCGCTTCCCGGCTGCGGTGCGGGCTGGCGAATCTCGCTGCATCCACGGCCCCCGGGAAGCACTTTGCCCGGATTCATGCGGCCCTCCGGGTCGAAGAGCAGCTTGATCCGGCCCATCATCTCCAGCGTGTCGGCCGAGAACAACAGCGGCAGCAGTTCGTTCTTTTCCATGCCGACGCCGTGCTCGCCGGTAATGGAGCCGCCGCAGCCGATGCACCACTTCAGAATCTCCTCGCCCGCCTGTCGCGCTTTTTCTTTTTCGCCGGGCGTCCGCGGATTAAACAGAATGATCGGGTGCAGATTGCCGTCGCCGGCGTGAAAGATATTGCTGATGGTCAGCCCATACTGGCTGGCCACGCGCGCGATGAACTGAAGCGTTTCGGCGATGCGTGTGCGCGGCACCACGCCGTCCTGCACATAGAAGGTTGGGCTCACCCTGCCCACCGCGCCGAACGCGTCCTTGCGTCCGCTCCACAGCGATTCGCGCTCTTCCGGCGTGCGCGCCACGCGGAACTCGATAGCGCCCGAACATTGGCAGGCGGCACGCACCTGTTCCACCTGCGTTTCGACGGTCTCGCGCATCCCTTCGAGTTCAATCAGCAACACCGCCGCCGCATCGGCGGGATAGCCGGCGTGCGCCGCCTCCTCCACCATGCGGAGCATCACTCCATCCAACATTTCCAGAGCGACCGGGGTGATGGCCCGCGCCGTGATTTCGGCGACGCTGCGTCCCGCATCCTCGCTGCTCGAGTAAATCGCCAGCACGGTCTTCGCCGACTCCGCCTTGCGCATCAACCGCAGGGTGGCTTTTGTCACCAGGGCCATGGTGCCTTCCGAGCCGGCGATCAGACCGCTCAGGTCATAACCCGGCAGATCGGGAAGCCCGCCCGTTTCGACCACGCTACCATCGGCTAGCACCAGTTCCAGGCCGAGCACGTGGTTGGTGGTGACTCCGTAGGCCAGCGTGTGCGGCCCGCCCGCATTTTCGGCTACGTTGCCGCCCACCGTGCAGGCGCGCTGGCTGGAGGGATCGGGCGCAAAGAAATAGCCTTCCCTTTCCGCGGCCACCGTGACATCCAAGTTGACCACTCCCGGTTCGACCACCGCGCGCTCGCTGGCGCAGTCCAGATTGAGGATGCGGTTCATGCGAGAGAAGGCGACCGTCATCCCGCCTTCGCGTGGAATGGCGCCGCCGGAGAGGCCGGTTCCCGCGCCGCGGCCGACGATCGGCATGCCGAATTGATTGGCGATGCGAACCAGCTCAGCCGTCTCCACCGTTGTGCGCGGAAAAACTACCACATCGGGCGGATGCTTATCCTGGCCGGCGTCGTATTCGTAAAGAGCCAGGTCTTCGGACCGGTCGAGATAGCTACGCGGCCCGACCAGCGCAGCGATTCGCTCCTTGGCGGCTGGGGTGAGCATCGATCTACAGTGTAGAACACGGCAGAAGCTTCGAAGGTGAGGCACCCCTTAGGCTTCCCATTGTTTTCCTGGGGTGTGGAGAACAGAGCACTCTGTCCACCCACCTCATAGGCTCCGCCCTGGGACAGCGCAGTCGGCCCAGTGACCTGGAACGACCCGTTTTGCTACACTGAAGTTTATGGCAATCCCGAATGTGAAACGGTTCCGGCCGTTCTGCCCGACCTGCAACGAACAATTCACCGTGATGGCAGTCCTGCCGACTGATACCGACGTCGCGAAGTATCTGGACGATACCGTGGCGCGCCACGATCACAAGGCGTTCCAGGAAGCCAAACAGCTCCACTTCAAGATCCGCGTCGGCCAGCAGAAGCAGAAGAAAGCCAAGTAAGCTCGCGCCGATTTCGGCCGCAGCTTCCCTTGCTTTACATCCGGGCCTGGATGCTGCGCGTGGCGGCAACCGCCGCCTGCCCTACTGCCGGGTCCGGATCGTCCACCAGCCGCTGCAATCGCTCGATGGTCTCCTTGTCGCCACTTGCGCCGAGCACGCGCGCCAGGCCGATCTTTTCGTCCCTCGTCCCTGTCGCCAGCGCTCCGTAAAGCGCCGCGCGCACCTGCCCGTCCCGCGCCAACTCCACCAGCAACGGCAACGCCGCGCCGTTATAAGCCGCCAAGTTCAGATTGTTGATGAGGAATTGCAGTGGGCTGAATTGGCTGAGTTCGGTCGCCCCCAGCATGACTTGAGCAAAAGCCAGCGATAGCCGCGGCCCGTGCCTGCCTTCATCCTTCCATGCCTGCTGCAACGCGAGCAGATCGTGCGAATCCTTCAGTCGTCCCAGTCCCTCGATCGCTGCACCGCACAGTTTCTCGTCTTTGTCGTGGAAATACTGCCGATAGATGCCACGATAGGCCGGATTCGGCAGCATGGCAAGCGACGTCAGCGCGGCGCGCTTCACCTTCACATTGTCCGTCTGGCCGAGGATGTCCGCCAGCGCCGCCACGGCGCCGTTGTCGCGCAGCAGGCCCACCAATTCGATCGCCGCGCTTTGCACTTTTGGATCGAAGTCGTGCAGCAGAAACTCCGTCGCCGGCCCCGCCGATTGGTCGCCGATCTTTTCCAGAGCCACCAGCGATTCGTACATCAACGTGGAATCCTTCGATCGCAATGCGGCAATCAAATCCGGCACCGCCGCTTTTCCGCGCAGGACGCCTTCCGCCCGCGCAGCGTTGGCGCGCACATCCAGGTTGCTCGACCGCACCTGCGCGGCCAGCGCCGCGATCACATCCGGACGCACCACAATATAGGCGTCGATTGCCTGGTCGTTGGTGTCCGTGAACTTGCTCTTGATGCCCGTCCCCACGCGTTCGATGGTCCCGCTCACGCCCCGCTTCACGTAACCAGGCACGTAGTAATTCACCAGCCCATCAGCGGCCAGCATCTGAACCATGGAATCGCCATCGCGGCTGGCTAGGATCAGCGGCTCCAGGCTGTGCGGCGGCCCGATCTCGGTGATCTGCCGGACAGCTTCCGCCCGCACCTCGACCGACGGAATCGACAGCATCTCCTGCAGCTTTGGGATCGCGCTTGCTCCCGCGCGGGCTATTTCACGAACGTCCTTGGGCTTCAAATTCGTTTGCCCTAACGCCCCGCACACCACCAGAAAACCCAAGAGCCAAACAGAGGAAACGCGCATACATCTACTCTATCGCGCCCCCGCAATGCCGGCACGTATCGACAACCCAAGTTTCTCCTGTTGTAGCCCCGCGGCGCGAGCGTAGACGACGACCAATGCGGCACGGCAGATCGCAACGTGCTGAGAATGCATCGCGCCCCCCGACTCGAAGTTTCGCTGGGAATCGCGGGGTTAGACTGAGCCCGCAAGAACGAAAGAGAACAGCCCGAGGCGAGAGCGTTTGGAAAACAGTCACCCAAAGTTCCCTGGAACGGGGCGGAAGAAATGCCCTGACGTTGCGTCGGCGTGCGTCCGCCCCCCGGCTATCGCACGAATTCCACTTCCACCCGCTTCGAGATCAGGCCAGCCTCAAAACCCATGTCCAGCAGCTTCTGCGCAGCCTTCGGAACCACCTCGCCGCAATCCAGTGTGTAGTGGTTGACGTACATGCCGATGAATTTTTCCGCCAGCCGCGGCTCCATGTCCCGCGCGAACTGCAACGCGTACTCAAGCGCTTCGTCGCGGTTGTCCAAGGCGTATTGGATACTCTCCCGCATCAGCCGGCAGCATTCGCTCTGCATTTCCTCACCGAGCGAGCGCAGTAGCACGTTTCCACCGAGCGGAAGCGGAAGGTCGTAAGCGGTCTTGAACCAGCGCCCCAAGTCCACGATGCGGTGAAACCCCTCGCGGTCATACGTCAATTGCGCTTCGTGGATGATCAGCCCGCAATCCACCGCCCGCTCGCGCACCGCGTTGGTGATCTGGTCGAACGGCGTCACCACGGCCTCGAAGTCCGGCTCAAACAGCTTCGCCGCCAGATACGCCGTCGTCAGTTTACCCGGAATCGCGATCCGCTTGCCCTTCAATTCCTCCGGCTCCATCGGCCGCATGGAGATGATCATCGGGCCGTACCCGTCGCCAATGCTCGATCCGCTGGCCATCAACACGTATTTGTCGGCCACGTACGGATACGCATGATAGGAGATTGCGCTCAAGTCGTAGAGGCCTTCCACCGCCTTCCGGTTGAGGCTTTCGATATCTTCCAACACGTGCTGGAACGTCACCTTCGACGATCGCACCTTCTTTGTGGCCAATGCGTAGAACATGAAGGCATCGTCGGAATCCGGACTGTGCGCGCTGACAATTTCCCTGGGAGTGACTGAAGTCATATGAGGAGCAACAATTCAGTTTACACTACCCAGCGCGAAAACCCGCGTGCACGCAAATGAGGGGATGCAAATTTTTTCTCGGCGTCGTGCGTTTCCGCGGCAACAGCCGCCACTCGACGCTCGGCTCGAAACCGTCTCGTTCCTCTCAGCAGCCCGCGCGCGGGTGCAGGATTACGGTGGGCACACTGCCGGTCAGGCGCGAGAGCGGATCGCCGCTCTGATTCAACACGCAGGATCCGCCGCTCGATCCGGTAACGGTCACATTCACGCTCTGAATGTTCCAGTTGTCGTCCGTTTCGAAGGTTCCGTTGTGCGAGGTCAGCGTGATGCCAATCTGGCCGAACGCAGAGAGCGGTTGCGGTGGACTGATCGTAAACGTCTTCACGTGGTCCGAGTTGTTCTCCCATCCGCCGTCGCTCTGCGCTTTCAGCGTGAAGGTCTGCGCGCCTCCCGGCAAACTGACGCTCGCCGTCGCCGAGCTATCGCCGCGTAGATCGTCGCCGCCGGTCACGATATTGAACGTGATCTGATTGTAGGTCGCCGTGATCGGAACCGGTGGCTGGCAATTGGGCGTGCCGAACACGCCGGTTCCGGCGCTGCCCGTCAGCCGCGCCAGCGGATTGCCGGAAAGGCTCTGCTGGCACAGCACGGCGCCGGTCGGGCTCAGCACCTTCGCCGTCAGGTTCTGAATGTTCCAGTTGTCTTGCGTCTCGGGAAACGAATCGTGCGACGTGAGAGTGATCGCCACCTGGCCCAGCGCCGTCTGCGACGCCTGGTTGAAGGCACCGACCACGATATGGCCCGAATTATTGCCCCAAGAAGATTGGTTCTGCGTCTTCAGCGTTACGGTTTCGAACGAGGCCCCGCCCGGCCGCTCCAGCGAAGCGGTCGCGGAACTGTCGCCGCGAAGATCGTCTCCACCGGTGCCGATCGAAAGCTGGATCGAAGGTCCGAACGAGCTGACGCAACTCGAACTGGCGTTGCTCCATTGCTTCTGGACCACGTACCTGTGGCTGTTCATCGTGACTGTGGCGGGGATCTGGTTGCAGTTATCCCCAATCTCGTTGCCGGTGCTCGTGTCCCACCAAGCGTTGCCCAGCGGATCCGTGATGGTCTCGAAGAACTCGTGCGACATCATGGCAACCTCCCGGTCCGAGGCGAGCTGCGTGTTGACCGCCGTGTTCGTGCCCTCGGCGCAGCCGGCCGTGTTGAAGCTCGCGTCCGAAAGGAACCCATAAAAGGCGTTGCCGCCGTTCAATCCGAAGTTGCCGTGATACGCGCAGAACGATACGCCCTTGAACGTGCAGTTGCTCCCGGAGGAATCGCATTCCTCGATTTCCTTCCCGGTGTTCTTCACCACACCGGTGAAGACGAAGAACTCCGTGTTGGCTCCGCTGCTCCAGTGGTTCTGTGTTATCGCCCGCTTCACTTCGTTCTGAATGTCTGCGTCGCCCAGCGGATCGGCCTGGCTTCCCGCATGTGGATAGGCTTGCGTATCCACCCAAAAACCGCCCAGCGCGACCGCTCCCGCCTGGTTCTGCACCACGCATTCGTTGGAGCCGCACGAGCCGGGATATTGAGTCACGATGTTGACGTACGACGTGGCCGAAAGGTCTCTGTAGAACTGCTGCGTCAAGGTCTCGAAGTTCCCCACGCCATTAGTCACCGAAGTGTCCAGCACTACGCCGGATGGCAGCCAGTAAATCAGAAACGCCTTGATCTGATTCTGCATCGTCGGGCCGCCGTTGTTGTTGAGGTTGTTGGCTGCCACCGCGCTGGGCGCGAGCGAGCCAATCAGGAATGTGAGCGCCGCCGCCGCGCGAGGCAGGCCGCGAAAAGGTATCCGTCCATGATAAGAAGTCATTTTGATTTATCCTTATCTCGCCTTCGTTAGCGCGGTTGGCTGACCTGCGGAAGACTGAATTTCTTTTGCGCGCCGTCGAACAGGACGGCCACCTCGGCGCGCGTGTGCGCCATTCCCAGTACGATTCTGTTTCCGGGCTGCAGCGTGACAATGCCGCCCGTCACGGCGGCGGCGAAGTAGGGGCGCGCCGGCGGCGGGATCTGGCTTGCGTCCGCCACGTTGGCCAGCGCCGCATCCGTCTCGGCCGCTGTCGGAAGCGTGAGTTTTTTCTGCGCCACTAGCACCTGAGCCATGATCATCGCCGCCAGCGCGTGAGAGATGGGTTGCTCCGGCAGCAGATTCTTCCCCAGCATGCAGCCGAAGCAGAGCATCTGCCTGCCCATGTATGGCGCGACCGCCTGCACCGCGTCATAGAGCGAGGAGTTGGCCAGCACATCGCCAAACTCGGTTGCTTGGGCCGGCTTTCCGAGGTTGAACATGCCCTGCACCGAGACCACGAAGTCTCCCAGAGTCTCCGTTGCATCCGGGGCGAACTGTCCGGCTGCGGCGGCCTTCATGATGCCCTGCGACACCATGTTATTGATCGCTGGCGATTCCAGGGCATGAGCCGCGAGATCGTTGAGTTCGACTGCGCCTCGCGCAGCCACGTTAGGCGCCGCTGCCAAGAACCCCAGCAGCGTGCAAGCCAGGCTTAACTTAGTTAGATGCATCCGATCACCTCCGAGTGATTTCTTACCACTTAGTGAGCTGAATTCGCGGTTCATTACATCACACACTGGCGTATCCAAACGATGAGCTCGCGAATTTAACAGGTGTGTCGCTTCTTTGTGGCGCAAGCCCCCGGCCTGCGCACCGCCCGTATCGATGAAACTCCGGGCCCGTCAAAGGTCTACAACGCGCTCGCTCCGTGCTATCGGATACACTGGTCATTCACTCCGGGAGGCTGGGAAAGACGAATGGAAATACCGAACCGGTGCCCTGCGCGCCGGTTGTTGTTGAGCGGTGACGAGGCTGTGGCGCTGGCCGCTTTCGATGTGGGACTGCACCTGGGCACCGGATACCCCGGCACGCCCTCCACTGAAATCCTGGAGGCCTTCGCCAGTCTCGGCGGCCACGCCCAATGGGCGCCTAATGAGAAGGTGGCGCTCGAAGTCGCCATCGGCGTCTCGTTCGCCGGCGGCCGCGCCCTCGCCACCATGAAACACGTCGGCTTGAACGTGGCGGCCGATCCGCTCTTCACCGCCGCCTACACCGGCGTCGCTGGCGCGCTTGTCATCGTCTCCGCCGACGATCCCGGCATGGCCTCCAGCCAGAACGAGCAGGACAATCGCCGCTACGCCGTCGCCGCCGGCGTGCCCATGTTCGAGCCCGCCGATTCCCAGGAAGCGTACGATCTCACTCTGCGCTCGATCATCGTCTCCGAACGCTGGGGCATCCCCGTGCTCCTGCGTATCACAACGCGCGTGTGTCATTCGAAAACCGTCGTCGTGACGCCCGGCTTCCCTGCCCCGCCTCCGCGCACGCCCACCTTCGAGCGCAACATCCCCGAGCGTGTGATGATTCCCGCCTACGCCCGCCCCGCCCACCGGCGCTTGCGGAAAAAGCTCGCCGAAATCGCTCGTTGGAACGATGCCGAAGGCCCCACCATTGTTTTCGATGGCGATCCCGCGCTAGGCGCCATCGCGACCGGTATCTGCTACCAACACGTCCGCGAGGCGCTGCCCCATGCTAGTGTCTTCAAGCCCGGCATGACGTATCCTCTGCCCATCGAACGCATGCGCGCATTCGCCGCGCGCGTCAGCCGTTGCCTGGTCGTCGAAGAGGGCGACCCGTACCTCGCCGACGCTGCGCGCGCCGCCGGCATCCATGTCGAAGCCGCGCCCGAAGCCTTCCGATTTGGCGAGCTCGGCGTCGCCCGCGTGCGCCGCATGGCCTCGCACGACCAATCGCCCGAGCCCCAACCGCCCGCCGGCAAGCCTCCCGAGTTGTGTCCCAGTTGTCCGCACCGCGCGGTCTTCACCGCGCTTCGCAATCTCGATTGCATCGTCGCCGGCGATATCGGCTGCTACTCGCTCGGCGTGCTGCCGCCGTTTCAGGCCATGGACACGCTGGTCTGCATGGGCGCCGCGCTCGGCGTCGGCCTCGGCATGCGGCACGTGCTCCCGCCCGACCAGGCGCGCCGCGTCGTCAGCGTCATCGGCGACAGCACCTTCGTGCATAGCGGCATCACCGGCCTGGTCGAGATGGTCTACAACCCTCCGCCCACCGGGCACGTCGTCCTGATCCTCGATAACGGCACCACCGCCATGACCGGTATGCAGGAGCATCCCGGCACTGGCCGCACGCTCGATCATCGACACACCGGCAAGTACGTTTTTGAAGACGTTGCCCGCGCCATGGGCATCCGCCGCGTGCATGTGACCGACCCGACGCTCGAACCCGGCGCCTTCGAGTCACTGATTAAGTCCTGCCTGGATTCCGGCGAGTTAGAACTCATCATCGCCCGCCGCGATTGTTTGTTAGCCGCAGGCGCCATCCGTAGATACGAGAAAACCAATGACTATCCACGCTAGCTCCTCTCTGGGGCAGGTCCCCGGCCTGCCAACCTCTGCCCGAGGGCGAGGTGTAACTCGCCCCGACAACGCTCTCGTAGGGGCCGGGCATGGCCGGCCCGGCTCGGGCATGAAGCTGAGGCGCCTCCGGTAACACATCATGGACAATTCCAAATGCAAGCACTAAGTAATGTTACTAACATCGTCGTGGCTGGCCTAGGTGGTCAGGGCGTGCTGAAAGCGTCCGATATCATCGCCGGTGTCGCCTTTCTCGCCGGTATCGATGTCAAGAAGAGCGAAGTGCACGGCATGAGCCAGCGTGGTGGCTCCGTCGCCAGCGACGTCCGCTTTGGCCCGCGCGTTTTCAGCCCCATGGTCTCTTCGGGCGAAGCCGATTTCCTCATCGTCCTCGACCCCACTCAGATCGAAGTCAACCGCTCCATGCTCGCGCCACACGGCATTCTCATCGATCCCAGCATCCTCAAGGGACGCAACCTCCGCAGCGCCAAGGCCCTCAATGTCGCACTAATCGGCGCCCTCAGCCGCAGCCTGGATTTCCCCGAGGATCTCTGGATGCAGTCCTTGCGCGACCACTTAACGCCCAAGCTTCTCGAAGTTAACCTGCAAGCCTTCACGACAGGAAAAGATGCTGCGCAGTAGGACAGGCCATCGTTTTGCGTGGCCCGCCACTGCCCCCTGGATTGCGTCGGGGCGTAAACCTCGTTGCGTCCCAATTACTCGTTGACGTGTACCACCTGCGCCGGTGCGAAGCCGTTAAACCAGGTCGCCGAGGCGTTACTGTACGCTCCTATGTCCTCGGAGTAGAGCAGGTCGTCGATCTCCAGCTTCGGAAGTTCCTCGGACTGCGCAATGATGTCCATGCCGTCGCACGTTTGCCCGAACACCGTCGACAGTTCCTTCTCGCCGGTCTTGAACGCCTTGAGACGGTATTGGCAGTGGTCGAACACGATGCCAGAGTAGGTGTGGTACACGCTGTCGTCGATGTAGTAGCACGTTTTGCCGTCGCGAAACGTCTTTCCGATGATCCGTGCAATGGCCGTGGCGGCTGTGGCCACCAGGTACCGCCCAGGCTCCGCCAGGATCTCCATGTCCTTCGAAAACAGCCGGCCGATCTCGGCGTTGATCTTCCGGGCCAGCGGTCGCAACGGTTTCACGTGAGCGTCATAGGGAACCGGGAAACCTCCGCCGATATCCAGAATCTTGATCTCGTGGCCGCGGGCCAGGGCCTCCTGCCGCACCGCCGCCGCGATGTTCAGGGCCTGCACAAAGTTATCGAAGTTGGTGCATTGGCTCCCCACGTGAAAGCTCAGACCCTCCACCACCAGGCCGGCGCGAAACGCCTCCACGATCAGGTCGACGGCTTCCCCGGAGTCGCAGCCGAACTTCGACGACAGTTCCACCATCGACCCTGTGTTGGGCACCCGCAAGCGCAGCACCAGGCCGGCGTGCGGAGCGTAACGTCGGATCTTGCGCAGTTCCTCGAGGTTGTCGTAGGTCAGCAGCGGCTTGTACTGGTCCAGTGCCTGTAGCGTCTCCTTCGGCTTGATGGGGTTGGCGTAGATGATCTTGTCCCAGATGAAATCCTGCCGTTCCTTGGCCGGCAGGCGTTCGATGTTTTGGTGCACCAGCAGGAACTCGGGCAATGACGCTACATCGAAACTGGCGCCGGCTTTGTACAGCGTGCGCACAATTTCCGGCGCCGGGTTGGCCTTCACCGCGTAGTAAGCCTGCACCCTGGGCAGGTGCCGCCGGAAGTTCGCGAAGTTGCGGCGGATCACCTCGTGGTCGATCACCACCACCGGCGTCCCGTGCTTGCGCGCAACGGCGAGAAGTTCCTTCTTGGTCATGAATCAGTCGAGCACCGGGTCCGATCCGTCGAGCATCTTCACTTTGTTGTGCGCGAAGTATTCCCGCGTCAGCGCCTTCATCATCTTGCCACGCTGATCGTACAGGCGCCGCGACTTGCGCGGCTTGTGGCGCGCCAGCGCGTAGTGCGTGAGCAGCGGCATGGCGATAGTGGTGTCGGTGTAGCACACTACCGCGTCGGGCAGCCGGTCCGGGTCCACTTTTCCCCAACTCACGGCTTCGCTGGGCGTGGCGCCGCTCAGGCCGCCGGTATCGGGGCGGGCGTCGGTCACCTGAAGGAAAAAGTCCTGGCCGAATTCCTTGATGCGCAACACCTCCTGAATCTGCGGTTCGGTTTGCAGCGTGAAGTTCTTGGGGCTGCCACCGCCCCACAGCACCACCGCGCTCCTCCCGCCGCTCCGCTTGGCGGCCAGCACGAAGGCGGTGGTCTCATTGACGTCGATGGACGGGTTCAACCGCAGCTTGTTGCCGCGCAGCTCCACGCCGGCGACGTTCATGCCGATCGTGGAATCGCCCGGCGACGACGTGTAGCACGGCACCCCCGCGCGGTAGGCCGCGGCGAGCACCGAGACATCCTTCAGTCCGGCCTTGCGTTCCCACTCGGCGGCATACTTCCCCAGCAAGTAATGCAATTCGGCGGTGCCCATCTCTTTCTGGAATTCCGGCTGCACCAGGATCTCGCGCAGAATCTCGTCGGTGGCCATCAGGCAGTCGCTGTAGCCCAATAGCACGTCGTAGACGCGCACGATATCGTTGTCGCGCAGTTCGGTGTCGTTCATCCGGAAGTCGCCCACGCGGACCGGATAGTTCAACGCGAAGTGCATGTCATGGTAAAGATTGGCGCCGGTCGCGACGATCCAATCCACGAATCCCGCCTTGATGAGCGGAACGATGGACGAGCAGCCCAGACCAGCCGGCGTTAGCGCGCCCGAGAGACTCATGCCGATAGTTACGTCCGGCTCCAACATCTTCTCCGTGAAGAGCTGGCAGGCTTCGCGGAGGCGCGCGCCGTTATAAGCCAGGAAAGCGCTGTCGATGAGGTCGGCGAGTTTCTCCCGGCCGGTCAGGTTCTTGGGCTGAATGCGCTTGCCGGAAAGAAACTTGTCGCGGTTGGGACAAGCCTTCTTCTTTAACCATTCCGGCATTTCGGACAGGTCTTTCCGATAGCGGTCGTGTGACGGATGTGTAATCTGTTTTTTGGCCATGATGGGGTTCCCCACGATTCTACCAGCCTTGGAGGAAATGGACACGTACAGCGCTTCCGACTATCCTCGACTCATATGACCAAATCGCGCCCCCCATCATGGCGCAGTCCCGCCTCTCTCGGTTTTTCGATGCCCGCCGAGTGGGAGACGCACGCGGCCACCTGGCTGGCCTGGCCACACCATCCCACCGATTGGCCCGGCAAACTCAACGCCATTCGGTGGGTCTATACCGAGATCGTTCGCAAAATCGCCCCCGGCGAAACGGTCCACATGCTGGTCCGATCGAATGAGGAAGCCAGGAGCGCCGCACGCTATCTGGAACGTGCCGGCGCGGAAGTCGCGAACGTCGATTTCGTCGTCCACCCCACCAATCGCGCCTGGACGCGTGACAGCGGCCCGCTTTTCGTCCGCCGGTGCGTAGGCCGCAAACTCGAAACCGCCATCGTGCAGTTCCACTTCAACGCCTGGGCCAAGTACGCCGACTGGCAGAAGGACCGCCGCGTACCCGAGACCGCGGCCAAACGCCTCGGCAAGCGGCTCTTCGACGCGCCGGTCACACTGGAAGGTGGCGGGATCGAGGTCAACGGCCGGGGCACGCTGATCACCACCGAGGAATGCTATCTCGATCCCGAAGTCCAGGTGCGCAACCCCGGCATGGGCCGTGTCGAGTTTGAGACCGCCCTGCGCAACTGTCTGGGCGTCCGCAATATCTGCTGGCTGGGCGGCGGCCCAGCCGGAGACGACACCCACGGCCACGTCGACGACATCTGCCGCTTCGTTAATGCGCGGACCCTGGTTCTGGTTCGGGAGGACAACCCGGCGGACATCAACTATCGTGCGCTGGCCGAGAACTGGGAACGCGTCCCAGACTTACGTCTGGAAGACGGCTCCAAGCCAGAGGTGGTACCGCTGCCCATGCCCGCGCCAATCACGTTCGGCGCCGACCGCTTGCCGGCGAGCTACGCCAATTTCTATATCTGCAACGCCGCGGTTCTGGTCCCCACGTTCAACGATCCCCGCGACCGCGTGGCTTTAGGAATACTGGCGGAACTGTTCCGCAACCGCCCGGTGGTGGGGATTCACTGCGTCGACGTGATCCTCGGCTTCGGCTCGCTGCACTGCCTATCGCAGCAGCAGCCGGCGGAGTAAAATCCTATTGAACACCCATGATGGAGAATCCCGTTGTATCGGGCATGAATGGTCCTGCACTCGAATTCGAGCCCAGCCAGCAACGCAGATCTAGGGAAACCTCCATCGGCTGGAGGGAAGCGTTTTTCGCCGCGGCGTGCGCCATCGCGCTGGCGTGGATGAATCTGTACATTTCCCGCGACCTGATCTTCGCGCAGACAGCCCCCATGGCCTCGATGCATGGATTCTGGGCAGCGATTGCCAGGTGGGCCGGCGGAAGCTGGTTCGGGCCAGAGTGGTGGCCCTACTGGGACTGCGGCATTCCTTTCGAATTCACGTATGCGCCGGCGGTGCCCGCTCTCACCGCACTGATTGCCGCCATCTTTCACCTGACGCACAATCTGGCTTTTCAATCCGTAACGGTTCTGGCCTACTGTCTGGCACCGGTGACGCTCTTTCTGATGGCGTGGCTCTGGACCCGATCTCCCGGCTACAGCTTCCTGGCCGGGTTGTTCTATTCGCTGACCGGCCCCACCCGGATTCTCGTGCCGGACGACGTGTTTCTCTGGCGGATTTTTGGGGACGCGCGCCGGTTCTACCTGGTGTCTGTTTGGGATGAAACGCCGCACGTGCTGGCCTTAGGCTTTCTGCCACTGGCGATTCTGTTCCTTTCCCTCTCGATTCGCAAGCGCCGACTCGTTTACCATGCGGCTGCCGCGGTTTCGATCGCCGCCGCGACGCTGACCAGCGCCTTCGGTCCCACCATGGTCGCCATGGCGGCCTTCTGCCTGCTGTTCGTGCTGCGCCGCCAGGATTACAAGAGGAACATACTGCTCACCGTGGCAATCGGAGCCTACGCCTACGCGCTGAGCGCCCGGTTCCTTCCCCCGACGCTGCTCAATGCGATTCGCATCGCGACGGGAAGAGGCGAAGATGGCAACTGGACGTTGGCGTCCCTCACGGCACTGGCGATCATGGTGCTCGGTTGGATTGTGCTATGGCGGTACTTACCGCGCTGGACCTCCGATTGGCGCCTGCAGTTCTTCGCGTTATTCGCGTATCTGACCAGCAGCCCGCCCATACTCGCGACCTTTCTCAGCCGCCACCTCCTGCCCCAACCTAACCGCTATAAATTCGAGATGGAACTCGCGATCGCGTTGCTGGTGGTCTTCGGGGCGCGCTATTGGATTGAAAGAACGCCCCGCGCGGTGAAGGCCGCGCTGCTGTTTCTGTTCCTGGCGCTGGCTGGAGAACAGGTGGAGAGTTACCGCCGCTATGCCAGGGCGATCATCCCACCCGGGGATTTGCTACAGACCATCGAGTATCGGGCCGCGACCTGGGCGGCGCAGAATCTTCCCGGCGTTCGCATGGCGATGCCCGGATCCGTCGCACAATGGACGAATGCGTTCACCCAGGTGCCGCAATTCACGGGTGGTTCCTGGAGTATGGCTTACAATCCCATTCAGCAGCGTGGATTCGACGCCGAGCTCATCGGAGGCGACACGCCCGAAGAAGATGCGCGCGTCTCGCTGGCATGGTTGAAGGCCTATGGTGTGGGAGCCGTGTGTGTTTCCGGTCCGAAGAGCCCGGAGTATTGGAAACCCTTCCGGCATCCCGGGAAGTTCGACGGCGTGCTGCCCGTGCTCTGGCGCGCCGACGACACCACCATATACCGGATTCCCCAACGCACCGCATCGCTGGCTCACGTGGTGTCCGAGTCCGCGGTGATTCGTCACTCGCCGCGCCGCCCGTCCGACAAGGCCGGGATCGAACGGTACGTAGCGGCCTTGGACGATCCTTCTTTGCCCCCAGCGGAATTCCACTGGGAGGGACGCAACCGGATTCTCATCCAAACCGTGGCCCAGCCGGACCAAGCTATCTCGGTACAGGTGTCCTACCATCCCGGGTGGCATGTCACGGTCGGCAATCGTCACCCGCAACTGCGGAAGGACGGTCTCGGTTTGATCTGGTTTCGACCGGAGTGCGACGGCCCTTGCGTGGTGCGGATGGATTACGACGGCGGCTGGGAACTGCGCCTTTGCCGCTGGGTGTGCTATCTGGCGCTCGCCGGCCTGTTGTTTGCCCTGCCCGTCTGGTTCATTCGACACCGGCGCAGGCCTGAACCGGCCACACGGTGACGGCTGGGGCGTCTCTGGCCGCGCCAGGATTTCTTCCGACAAGTCGGCATCGCGACTGCGGTGGATGGCCAGGCGTCGGCGCCGCGGAGCACCTGTTGCCGGCGTTTCAGATAGCCCCGGCCCGATTCGTCACATCGTGCCACCATGACCGAACAGGTACGACCGTGCCTCAAGTGAGGAGAAGCAGAACCAGGCGAGGATAAAGCCAGAAGAGGGCTTGATGCGGAGGTTATGGTGTGGTATTCGTCATGTAGCTTCGTACCCAGCACGGCACCTGTTGCGAGGCTGGGCGCCACGAGTCATCCGCGCCTGCGGGTTTTTCGTCGGTGGCACATCCATTGCACGTCGGGATCCGCGGCCCTGCCGCCAATCCCTACACCCTGCCACCGGGAGTGAGGAGGTCTCATGACCCGCGGGTGCAAAGTCCATTCGACTCTTCTCGCCGCGGTACTACTCGTGTGCGCGCCGGCCTGCCTGTCTGCCCAGACTTCCGCACAGTGGCAGGCCGACCTTCAATCGCTTGTTTCGCAATTGGAGAGCAAACACCCCGACTTGTTCTTCCACGTGAGCCAACAGGATTTCGACGCCGCAGTCAGTAACCTCAATCAGAAGATCCCGCAACTCACACAAGACCAGGTCACGGTCGCCCTGATGCAGCTTGTGGCGATGATTGGAGACGGTCACACCGCGTTGTACTCGCCGTACCCGGCTCTGCCCATCTACCTCCGGTGGTTCAGCGACGGGTTGTATGTCTACGCCACTGTGCCGGACTACAGCCGCGCTCTCGGCGCGAAGGTCGTCGGGATCGGGGACATGCCCGTCGACCAGGCTAACAACGCGGTCAGCACGGTGATCTCTCACGAGAACGACCAGTGGGTGAGAGAGATGAGCCCAACCGATCTTGTGGAGTGAACCCCAAAACTGAGACAGCGAGTTAAGGGAACAAATACATTGAATGGAGTGAGGAATGGATTTGTCCCGAGCTGTTTACAGTCGCGATCTGAAGATCGCCGCCATGCGCGCA
>Ga0181529_10000501_pt1 | contig 56907 bp, 50 predicted proteins | sample PEATcosm2014_Bin_36_FD_119763 | JGI IMG/M metagenome (GOLD analysis project Ga0181529, IMG submission 119763) | Peatland microbial communities from MTU Mesocosm Facility, Houghton, MI, USA - PEATcosm2014_Bin10_30_metaG | ecosystem: Environmental > Terrestrial > Soil > Wetlands > Peat | place...
ACGCGGTTTTATGTGGGGCAGGTTGGCAACCTGCGGCCGAGTGGCACTCGGCCTGCCGACCAGCATGCAAATGCCGACCAGGCCGAGTACCACTCGGCCGCAGGATACCATCCTGCCCCACAACGGAATCTTGCGAGACTCAATATATGCCTGTGTCCGGTTGTGGGGAAACTAGCGTGGCATTGCGCACTCGTGCGTACCGGGCACAGAAGACACCCCGCCACTCTTGGCGATGCCCGGCGGAAAACCTCCGAATCTTCGGGCGTTCGCCGGGCATCCCGAAGAGTCGGGATACGGCGCGCATGAGTGCGCACTCGACGGGCCCCCATCTCATTAACGCGCGGGGATCCTTCCCGGCTTCTGACCCTCGCGGTTCCGGGCAGGCGCGCGAACGTGCTATCTAAGGAGAGAACCTATGGCCACGCCGCCCATTCCGCAAGTCACCCTGGAACAATTCGAAACCGAGTACCGCGACCGCCACCTGATCCACCGCGCAATCGACTGGTGGGCAGAGCGCACACCGGGCGACGCGGCCGTCGTCAACGCCACTCGCGGAACCACGCTTACCTGGCGGGAACTCGAACGCGGGTCCATGGCCATCGCGGCCGAACTGGCGCGCATGGGCTTTCGCCAGGGCGATTACCTGGCAGCCTCGCTGCCGCTGCTCAACGAACATATTCTGCTGGAACTGGCGTGCTTCCGTCTGGGCGCGATCCACGCACCACTGGATCTGCGCCTGCAGCCCGCCGAGGCGATCCGCTGCCTGAACCTGATCCAGCCGAAAGGATATTTCTTCCTCGGCAAGACGCCCGCGGTCGATTTTGCGGCGCTGGGCGAGGCCGTGCGCGCGCGGTGCGATTCCATCGAGCACCTGGTTCAATGCTCGCCCGCCGGCGAGTGCATTGCGGGCGCCACCAGTCTATTCGACCTGCTGGCGCGCGTACATCCCGAACCGTTCGAATCGCGCGTGACGGAGCACGATGGCGCGCAGGTGATCTTCACCACCGGGTCCACCGGGTCGCCCAAGCCGGCGCTGCTCTCGCACCGCTCCATCACCTGCCAGAATCTCTGTCTGGGCACGGCGTTCCACTTTGGACCCGGCCAGCGGGTGCTGTGCAATCTCCCGGCGTCGCACGTGGGCGGGCAGGCGGAGATACTCCTCACGTCGCTATTCACGGGCGCCGCGGCCGTGACGCTGGAAATCTTCGACGCCGTCAAGAGCCTGGACGCCATCGAGCGGCACGGGGTGACGCTGCTCGGCCAGATCCCCGCCATGTTCAACCTGGAATGGCGCACGGCGGACTTCGCGCGCCGCAATCTCGCCAGCCTCGAAACCGCGGTCTACGGTGGGCAGGCCGTACCGCGCCCGTTCCTCGAACGCATGTTGCAGATGGCGCCGCGGATCGCGACCGGCCTGGGGCTCACCGAGTCCTCCGGTTTCTGTACTTACTCGCATCGGACGCCCGACGCCTCCGAATTGGAGCGGGGCATCGGATGGGCGATGCCGGCATACCGGCTCGCCATCCGCGAGCCCATGGACGCCCGCGGCGCCGCCGGCCGCGAACTGGCCGAGGGGCAAGTGGGGCACATCTGCTTCCAGGGTCCGCAGACGTTTCTGGGCTACGTGAACGATCCCGAGGCCACCGCGGCGACGGTATCGACGGACGCGTGGCTGTACACCGGCGACGTGGGTTTCGTGGACCAACATGGCCTTCACTTTTCGGGCCGCGCCAAGTGGATTCTCAAGCCGGCCGGCCATCAGGTGTTCCCCGGCGACATCGAGAATCACTTCGCGGCGCTTACCGATCGGGTAGCGAACATCGGCATAGTGGGCCACGAACACCGTCTGTGGAGCGAGGGCATCGTGGCGTTCGTGGAGCGCCAGCCGGGCGCCGATCTGACCGAAGCGGAGTTGCGCAAACATGCAAGGTCGCTGGCCGGATACATGCGGCCGCTGCACTACGCGATCCTGGAGCCGGGAACGATGCCGTTGAATCGCAACGTGAAGGTAGACGTGGTGCGTTTGCAGGAAATGGCCCGGGTGGAAGTGGCCAAGCTGCGGGAGCGCGGAAGGTGGGATGGGTAGGGGGGCGTTCCGCGCGCGGGAACCGAAACTCCCGGGGTGCCCCGTGTCCCTGATACGATTGACCTCAGAGGTCAGGATTACGGGCACCGCTTGGAAGGCCTTTCGGCGAACGAGACAGACCTGCGAAAAGATGTTTGACAGATGCCTGAAGTAAGCCGATTCTTCGGTATTGTCGTGCAGATGTACTACAGCGACCACGAACCGCCGCACTTCCACGTCCGCTATTCCGGCCAGAAGGCGCTCGTCGCTATCGAGACGCTGGCTCTACTGAGCGGGCATCTTTCGCCTCGCGTGCTCGGCTTGGTGACTGAGTGGGCGGCACGGCACCGCGCGGAGCTGATCGAGGATTGGAAGCTGGCGAGGGCCGATGCGGAACTCAGGCCCATTGCGCCTTTGGAGTAGATCATGTTGAAGGACGTTGTCGCCGCGAAAGTGCTCGGCGATTATCGCTTGCATCTTCGGTTCGAGGACGGCGCTGAAGGCGTGGTCGATCTTGAGCCCCATCTCAGCTTCCGCGGAGTCTTCGAACCCCTCCGCGACCCAGCCTACTTCGCGCGGGTCCGCGTCGATCCGGAGCTGGGCACGGTAGTGTGGCCCAACGGTGCGGACCTGGATCCCGATGTTCTTTACGGACGCATCACTGGGGTGCCTGTCTTGCAGGAACCCGACCTCCGCCTGGCGCATTAGCAGCGAACCTCTTCTGGAGCCGGGCGCGATGCCGTTGAACCGGAGCGCGAAAGTGGACGTAGTGCGCTTGCAGGAGATGGCGCGGGTGGAGGTGGGGAAACTGCGGGAGTGCGGAAGGTGGGATGGGTAGAGCGGATCTGCCGGTCTCGCTGCTCCTTACATGAACCTCCGTCGCTTGAAGGCTGCAACATCCTGGGCGGAAAGCTCGAACCACTCGCCGTTCTTGCGGCGATCATGAAAACGCCGGTGCCAGTATGCCTCGATTCCAGCGGGGTCGTCGGTCTTGATCGAGTGGACAACCTTCGCCGCCTCGGGCAGTTGGATGCCAAGCTCTCGAACCCACCCGCCCCGCCCCCGGCTTACCCGATCGCTTCCACCACCGCTTGTACGATGGATCGCAACCCGATCTGGTAGTAGTCATACAGTTCCTGCCGCGCGCCCGATTGCCCGTACTGGTCCACGCCCAGCGCCACGGTCTTCGCGCCGAACACACTGCCCAGAAACGATAGCGCGTGCGGGTGCCCGTCCATCACCGTGACTAACGGGCAGTGGCGTTCGTCCTCCGGGACCAGTTGTTCCAGATGGTGAGACGCGGGTTGGCCGTTCATCCGCGCGCGGCCGGCAGTTACCCAACCGCGATGCAGCAGGTCGGGACTTGTAACATTGACTACGTTCACGAATAGCTCGTCGCCGGCCAGATCGTTGCTGGCTTCCACGGCGACCGGGACCATGGCGCCGCTGGTGAATAGGTTGACCACGTTCACGCCCGGAAGATACCCGGGCTCTCTGCGGCGGTCGATTAGCCGATAGCCGCCCCGCAAGACGTCGCGCCGCAGTTCGGTCGATGCGCCGACCGGGAACAGGCCCTGCGGTTGGGCCACCGTGGAGAGGCGCAGGTACAGGCTCTCGGCGTCGGGATCTCCGAGAATCCTCCGCACCCGGTCGAGCAGTATCCATTCCAACTCCTGCGCAAAGCAGGGTTCGAAATAGGCGATGCGCGGGCTTTCGATCCCGAACGACGGAGGCATCAGCGACTGGTGCAATCCTCCCTCGGCGCTGAGGCTGATGCCGGAAGGCGTGCCCACCAGGATGAACTTCCCGCCGTTGTAGATGGCATAGTGGAGGGCGTCGAGACCGCGCGAGATGAAGGTGTCGTAGAGGGTTCCGATGGGCACCAGCGTTTCGCCGAATAGATCGCGCGACACGCCCAGCGCGCCCAGCAGCAGGAACAGGTTATTCTCCGAAATCCCCAGTTCCAGGTGCTGCCCGTGCGGGCCCTGCTTCCATTTCACGGCCACCGGAATGTGGCCCTCGCCGAAGTAGTCGGTCCGGTTTTCGGCCGAGTACACCCCGGCCTTCTGTATCCACCCGCCCAAATTCGTGGACACCGCGACGTCCGGGCTGGTGGTTACCAGGCGCTGGCGGACGCCGTCGTACCGCGCCAGTTCGGAGAGGATGTTGCCGAAGGCTTGCTGCGTGGAAATGGTGTCCCGGTGAGCCAGCGACAGCGTCTCGGGAACGGTCACGGGCAATGGGGCGGTGGGATGACGGGGAGCGGCGCCGTCCCGAAGCTTCCGCCGCGCCGCGGCACAGAGGCGCGCCTCTGGCGAGTCCGGAGGAAACGGCTCGAACTCGGCGCCTTTGGCGATGCCGTGCCGCGTGCGGAAGAGTTCCACCTGATCGTCGGTCAGCAGCCGCGAGTGGTTGGCCGGATCGCCGGCAATCGGAAGCCGCCAGCCTTTCACCGTGTAGGCGACAATGGCGACCGGCCGGTCGGCGACGGTGTTGGCTTCCCGAAACGCATCCAGAATCTTGCCCAGGTCGTGGCCGCCCAGGTCGGCGATCGACGCGCCGATTTCCGCCGGGTCCACCTGAGCCAGCAGCCGTGCGAGAGCGGCGTCCGGCCGGTCGCCGATGCGGCAGAGTTGGGCGGCGAGCGACTCCGGCTCGGCCGTCCGCAGCAGGCTCTGGTACTCTTCGTTGGACATCCGGTCGATGCGTTCGCGCAGTCGCTCGCCGCCCGGCCGCGCAAACAGGGCCTCCAGTTTCGACCCGTACTTCACCTCGATCACGTGGCAACCGAAAGATCGCAGCAACCCGGCGATCTTCTGCGCGCGCCCGCTGGGGACGACGCGGTCCAGGCTCTGGCGATTGAGGTCGATCATCCAGATCACCCGCCCGAGGCGCTGCAGGTTGTCCTCGCCCAGCGCCTCCCAGATATTCCCCTCGTCCAGTTCGGCGTCGCCCATCAGAGCCAGAAAACGGTGCGGCTGGCGGTATCCGAAATGGTCTTCGACATAGCGGCGCACCAGCGACATAAAATTCGGCATCACCGCGCCGAATCCCACCGAGCCCGTGGAGAAGTGCACGCCGTCGGGGTCCTTCAAGCGGCTGGGGTAAGCCTGCAAACCGCCGAAGCTGCGATACTGCAGGAACTTCTCGCGGGACAAATTTCCGAGCAGATATTGAATGGCGTGGTAGACCGGAGAGGCGTGCGGCTTGATGGCGATCAGGTCGCCGGGCTCGGCCGCAGCGAAGTAGTAGGCCGTCAACAAGCTGACGACGGAGGCACAACTGGCCTGGTGTCCGCCGACCTTGATCGAGTCGGCGTTGGGGCGGACGTGGTTCGCATAGTGGATCAGGTAGGTACTCAGCCAGAGGACACGGTCCTGAACGCGGTCCAGAAGTTCCAGATCGGCGCGGGGCGGCGCTTCGATGGCCGTCGATATAGATTCGGACATTGCTCTCCTATAATTATCGCTCCGCGTCTCCGGCGTGGCGTACGCACTCATGCGCAATGCCACTTAGTCTTCCCGCAACCGAACACCGGTCTTGATTGAGGCACGCACGGGGTTTTGTGTGGGGCAGGATGGTATCCTGCGGCCGAGTGGCACTCGGCCTGCCAACCAATATGAAAATGCCGACCAGGCCGAGTACCACTCGGCCGCAGGTTGACAACCTGCCCCACATAACGCGGCGCATTTCCGATTCCCGGAAAACTAAGTGGCGTACGCACTCATGCGTGCCGCGTCGGCACTCTTGGCGACGCCCGGCGGAGGACGTCGGAAGCTGCGGGTATGCGCCGGCACGCATGAGTGCGTGCGCCACAATACCTCGGATTTCTTCACCGCAGCTATCGCTCACACCTCGGGGCGAAGCCCCACCGGCCCCCACTCGCAGATGGAACAATATCGACCAGGTGTAAAATAAGCAGGACTCGTGAGTCCAAAATCGAAATCCCGTGCGGGGCACATTCCGCAGACACAATTATGACGACGGCTGCGGCAGGCCGGCGCCGCTGGCCGGCCATTCGAGGCCTGCGCTGGTGGATCGTGGGACTCGTCTGTCTCGGGACCATCGCCAACTATCTGACGCGCAATTCGCTGGCGGTGATGGCGCCGCAACTGAAATCCAGCCTGCATTTCAACACCCAGCAATATTCCTATGTGGTCGCGGCATTCCAACTTGCCTACACCGTGATGCAGCCGGTCTGCGGCCTGGTTATCGACAAGCTCGGGTTGCGCTTGAGTTTCGCGCTCTTCGCCGTCGCCTGGTCGATTACCGGCGGCCTACATGCCGTGGCCGGCGGTTGGCCTTCGCTGGCCGCATTTCGGGGCCTGCTCGGGCTGACCGAGGCGTCGGCCATTCCCGCCGGGGTCAAGGCCGTAGCGGAGTGGTTCCCCGGCAAGGAGCGCTCCGTCGCCATCGGGTATTTCAATGCGGGCACTTCGCTCGGCGCCATGCTCGCGCCACCCATCGTGGTCTGGTTGGTGCTCCATTACGACTGGCGGGCCACGTTCGCAATCACCGGCTTGATCGGTATCGTCTGGGCCGCGGCCTGGTGGCTGTTCTACCGGGCGCCGGCCGATCATCCGGCGTTAGGGGCGGCGGAACGCGACCATATCCTGGCGGGCCGCCCGGCCGTGAAGGCGGGCAACCGCGCGCCGGCTCGCGAAATCGTGAAGCGCCGCGGATTCTGGGGCATCGCCATCGGCCGCTTCCTGGCCGAACCCGCCTGGCAGACATTTAGTTTTTGGGTGCCGCTCTACCTGGTCAGCGAGCGCCACATGGATTTGAAGGGCATCGCGCTGTTTGCGTGGCTTCCCTTCCTCGCCGCCGATTTCGGCAGCATCCTCGGCGGGTATCTCTCTCCCCTGCTGATGCGCTGGTTCGGACTCACGCTGGTCGCCTCGCGCGTCGGCGGCGTATGTATCGGCGCCGTCATTATGGTCGCGCCCGGGTGCGTGGGACTCGCCGCCACGCCTTCCATCGCCATCGCCCTACTCTGCCTCGGCGGGTTCGCCCACCAGATGATATCCGGCCTTCTGAATACCCTGACTATCGACGTCTTTGCCGAATCCGAAGTCGCCACCGCCAATGGTCTTACGGGGATGGCGTCATGGACCGGCGGCCTGATGTTCTCGTTACTGGTCGGAGCGCTCGCCGAGCGCGTGGGTTACGGCCCGCTGTTCGGATGTCTGGGCGTGTTCGACCTGCTGGGCGCGGCCATCCTGATCGCGCTCATCCGCCCGCGCTGGCGAGCCGCCGAACTGCCGGTGAATTTGCCATGAACATTCCTTCCACCGTTTGCGATCCGCCCTTGTTTCGCGTGAGCGCGCGGCACCGGGGCCGCATCGATCTCGCCAGTTCCACCTGCGCGGTGGCACATATCTTCGTTCTGGAAGACGACATCGTGCGGATCATGCTGTTGCCCGACGGGACGGTACACCAGCCGGTAACCTGGGCCATCGCTCCGGGGCTGGACGACGTTCCGGTGGCAGGACGCGATCGTCTCGATGTGTCGAATTTCACCTGCCCGGAATTCACCGTGTCCGAACAACCGGACTGCCTCATTATTGAGACCTCGCGCGTCCGTCTGCAGGTCCAGTTACGCGGTTTTTTGTGCCGCTGGGCGGTCCGTGCCGGCGAGGAATGGCTGGACGCCGCCCGCGATCGCGGGACACAAGCTTATAACTTCGGATGGTGGGACGACAAAGTCTATCATTACCTGACACGCGACCGCGGCAAGATGTACTTCGGTCTGGGCGAGCGATCCGGCGAACTCGACCGCGCGGGCCGGCGGTATCGGATGTGCAATCTGGACGCGATGGGGTATAGCGCCAAGTCCTCCGACCCGCTCTACAAGCACATACCGTTTTACATCGCGTGGAAACCCCAGCCGGCGCTGGCATTCGGCTTATTCTACGACACGCTTTCCGATTGCTCCTTCGATATGGGCTGCGAATTGGACAACTATCATGGCCTGTATCGCTACTTCATGGCGGACCACGGCGATCTGGATTATTACTTCATAGCCGGCCCATCGGTGGCCGATATCACGCGGCGTTTCACGTGGCTCTCGGGACGCCCCGCCCTGATGCCCCGCTGGGCGCTCGGTTACTCCGGATCGACCATGAGTTACACCGATGCGCCCGACGCGCAGCGGCGCATGGGGGAGTTCCTCGATCGTTGCCGCGAGCACGGAATCCTGTGCCGCTCGTTCCACCTGTCCTCGGGTTACACCTCCATCGGCAACAAGCGCTACGTGTTCACCTGGAACCGCGAGAAGTTTCCGGACCCGGGGGCCTTCGCGCGCAGTTATCTGGATGCCGGGGTTCGCTTGTGCGCCAATATCAAGCCTTGCTTACTGCGAGGTCATCCGGCATTCGAGGAAGCGCGCCGGAAAGGCCTGTTCCTTCAAGATGAAAGCGGTGAGCCGGCTTGGGTGCAGTTCTGGGACGAAGCCGGTGCCTATCTGGATTTCACGAATCCCGACACCCTTCGGTGGTGGAAGGCCAACGTCACATCGGCCTTGCTCGACTTCGGAATCTCCGCCACCTGGAACGACAATAACGAGTTCGAAGTCTGGTCGCCCGGTGTGTCCGCCGCGGGATTCGGCAACCGCCGCCCCGCGCGGGAGACTCGCGCCGTGCAGCCGCTGCTGATGATGCGGGCTTCGCGCGAGGCCCAGCGCGAGCGCCATCCCGACCGGCGGCCGTTCCTGGTCACGCGCTCGGGCAGCGTCGGCATGCATCGCTACGCGCAAACCTGGTCGGGCGATAACTTCACCTCGTGGGAGACGCTGAAGTACAACATCAAAATGGGCTTGGGCCTGGCGCTCTCGGGCGTCTCCAATACCGGCCACGATGTCGGAGGATTTGCGGGACCGCGGCCCGATCCGGAATTGTTCGTTCGCTGGGTACAGGCCGGAATCCTGATGCCTCGATTCTCCATCCACTCGTGGAACGACGATGGAACGGCCAATGAGCCCTGGATGTATCCCGAAGTTACTCCCCACGTCAAGGAGTTGATCGACCTCAGGGACTGGCTGATCCCCTACTTGTATCTGCTGCTCTGGCGGTACCGGAGCACTTACGAACCGGTCATCCGGCCGACCTTCTACGATTTCCCCGGCGACCCGCGCTGCTACCTCGAGAACGACGACATGATGCTGGGCCCTTCGCTGCTGGTAGCCCCGGTCGTCGAGCCTGGCGCGCAGACGCGCACGGTCTATCTGCCCCGCGGCGCCGCGTGGTGCGACGTCTGGTCGGGCGCACGCTGGGAAGGTGGCCGGACAGTCGAGTTACCGGCTCCCTGGAACCGCCCCGTGCTGCTGGCGCGGGCGGGGAGCGTCATTCCAGTGAACGTGAGCGAGCCCCCCACATCGAAGGGCGACCTCCGCGGATTTCTGTTGTTCCCGCCGCTCGCAGGCGAGAGCGCCGGTGAAAGCTACGAGGACGATGGCGAGAGCGAGGCCTGGCGCGAGAACGCCTTCGGAGCGTGGCGCGTCGGCGTCGCAATCGAGACCGGCGCCTTGCAGGTGCGCGTCTCCCGTTCCGGTCGATTCGCGGAGAGTGCGGACGAGTTGGTGCTGATCCTGCCCGGCAACGAGGGTCGGCCGGTGAACCTCTCGGGTGCCCAGTTGATCGAAGAGTTTCGCGCCAACGGCCAACGGCGTCTTCGCGTGAGGCTTGTGCCCCGCCCCGCCGCTTGCTAATCCTGAAGCATGAGGTTTTGCAATCTTCTCTGGCCCGCCGCGGCCTTCCTATTGGCTGCTAGCGCCGGCGCGGCCGACGCCCGCTTCGTCAATGTCAACGCGATCGCCACGGACTCGCACGGCCAGCCGGTGGCCGACCTGACCCCCGCCGACTTCCAGGTCTCCGACAACGGCAAGCCGCAGGAGATCGCGTTCTTCCGTCTGACGCCGGTGAAGGCTCCGCCCTTGGCCGCGCTGCAGCCCCGCGAATTCTCGAATCGCAACGGCGCCGCTTTCCCGCACACTACGGTCATCCTCTTCGATCTTCTGAACTCGCAAATGACCGACCGCGGATTCTCCTCAGCCGAGATCGCCCGCAACCTGCAAGGCCTGGAATCGAGCGACACTCTCTATTTTTATCTACTGACCAAGGACGCCAGGCTGGCGCCGGTCCACGGGCTCCCCGACGGCCCATCCGACGCGAAACCGGAATCCACTCCGTGGACCAGGAAGATCAAGCCTCTGCTCGATGAGGCCCTGCAGAAGGTGAACCGGCTGCGTGCCGGCGACGGCGTGGTCGATACAACAGTGCACCAGACCTACGCCGCGCTGAACCAGGTAGTGTCCACGCTGGCGTTGATGCCCGGGCGCAACAGCCTGATCTGGATCTCCCACGGCGTGCCCGTTTCCATGCGGCTGGTCTCCGGCGCCGACGAAGTGAAGTACACGCCCCTGCTCAAGCAGTTCACGACCGGCTGCGAGCGGGCGCGTACCACGGTCTACACCGTGGACCCCTCGGGCAACACGCCGACTTCCGAGATGGCCCTGGCCCAGGCCGATACCCTGCAACAGATGGCCAATTTGACCGGTGGCATGGCGTACCGCGGCGACGACGTAGCCGCCGCCACCCGCCTGGCGATGGCCGACGGCCGCGCCAATTACCGCATCCAGTACCCGCTGCCGGCCGATGGCTGGGACGGGAAGCTGCACAAGCTCCGCGTCGCCTGCGCGCGCAAAGGCGTCAACCTGCAGGCCAAACAAGGTTTCTATGCCGACCCGCCGGCCGAGGGCGAACGCGACCGTGTGGCCATGCAGAATGCCGTCAATAGCCCGTACGACAACCCGGATGTCGGTTTGCGCGTTTCGGTATCGCCGGGCAAGGCGCCACAATCGCTGCGCTTCCGCATGCTGATAGACCCAACCGATGCGCGGCTGGTCCACGAGGGCGACGGCTATACCGGACAGATGGATGTCGCGTTCGTTCAGTTCACCGCGGAGGCCCCGAAATCGGTCTCCACGCCCATCGTCGCGAAAGTGAGTTTGACGCAGGCGCAATACGATGCCGCGCTGAAAGGCGGATTTCCGCTGGACGAAGAATTGCCGGTGGGCGCCGATATCCGCAAGGTGCGGGTGATTGTCTACGATCGCGGATCGGACCTGACCGGGTCGCTGACCGTTCCGGTGGGCCGATAGCGCCGCCACTCGACGTGAGATATGATGTCTCGGGAAGGAAACCCCTCTTATGACCAAAAGGATTCCGATTGTAGGTTTTGCTCTGCTCACGCTCGCCCTCGTCGCCATGGCGGCGGACGCGACCGGTAAGTGGACCATCGAACAAGCCGGACGCAATGGCGGACCGCCGCGCGTGACGACTTTGGACCTGAAGGTGGATGGCGCCAAGCTGACGGGCACCGTTACGCGGCCCGGCCGGGGTGGCGATCCGATGTCCACGCCCATCTCCAACGGTAAAGTGAACGGCGACAAGATCTCCTTCGACGTGACCAACGACATGCGCGGCATGACGATGACCGTCAAGTACGAATTCACCGTGAAGGACGACGAAATGACCGGGAAATCGACGTTCCCCGGCATGGACGGCGGCGATCCCCGAGTCATGGACGTCACTGCCAAGCGCGCCAAAACCTAGAGTTCCGGTGACAGGCTACGTAACTCCCGAATTCCGCGGCTGAATTCGGGAGTTACGTAGCCTGTCACCGTAATTGAACCATGATCCCGGCTGTCCTGGTCTTCCTCATATCCGCCGCTGGCGCCCCGGCCCAAACCACGCCGACGGCCCTCACCGAGCTCAACAACGCGTTCCGCGCAGCGTACGCCGATGCCAGGAGCCGCGTCCTGAAGTCTTCCGGTCCGACTCTAATCGTCAACGGCGATAACTTCGCCCTGCTGCGCCATGGGCAACGCATCGAAGCCAACGTCGGGACCCCAATCTACGACCCGATCAAGACCATCGCCCACATCCCCCTGGCGATTTATGTGTCCCTCACGCCGGGCGACGGGGCCATCGATGACGATCGCCTCAAGACTCTCGCCGGCCTGCGCCGACTCATCCCTCCCGCCGAGGCCAGCCTCGACGCCCTGAATCTCTCCGCCGCTACACTCGCCCGCCAGAAGCGGATCGTGGCCGCCTCCCTGGCTTTCATCGACGATATGGCCGCCCGGCGTACGTTCGCCCGTTCCTCGCTGGTAGCGTTTACCCGCAGCATGGCTCCGTTCGTGATGGAGAATGTTACCGAGGCCACCCGCGCGCAGTTGGACGCCACCCACGCCCGGGTCTCGGCCTGGCGCCGCGACATGAGCCCGCAGGAATGGGACCAGTTACACGTGTTGATCGTCGGCCCGCATATGCCGCGCGAGAACCTGGTAGTTACACAGTACTTCCTTCGTCTGCTGCATGAGCCCGGAGAGGGCCGCCGCGTGGTCTACGCCGAGTCCCTGTGGCAGGAGCCCCAGGCTCTCGATCTCCTCGGCACCCACCTGCTCGACGGCAGTGTCGGCGAGGCATTTTTTGGCGATTACATGCGCATGCACCGCGACCTGCTGGGCGACGCCGCCAGCCAGTATCTCCCTCACCTGTTGCCGAAATAGGAGCGCGCCGCGCCGTCGCGAGTTGACCGCCGCGCCCCGGGCACCTTGCCGATTCGAGGATCCGCGGCCAGGATGCACTCGCAGGCGCGCAGGGTAGCCTCCTCGAAATCCGGAGCGTCCATCGGAAGCACCTGCCAGCTCGTTACGCCCCGTCCCAATACCCGAATCGATCGCATGTTCGGAAACTCGCGGCGCAGACTTTCGTGGTGGTCTTTGGTCGTCGCCAGCCACACCCCGTTATCTTCCGTTCGGTCGCTCTTGTCGCGGAGGATGAGAACAATCTTGTCCGCAACGTAGACGGCAAGGCAGCCGAACATGGGGCGCGTGGTAGGCGACAACCGGGCGATGGCGTCGAGCGCGAACTGATGCGGAACCGCCTTGCGCCGCTTGACCGGATAGAGCCGGTCGTCCGGCGGCGGAATCGGGTTGACGCGACGCGGTCTCGGCATCGGACCTATGATATCCGAGTCGCTGTATCGAAAACACACTGCGATTCCGGACGGGAAGCGGGCGTTGGAAAGGCGGCTGGGACCGGCCTGAAAGGGGGGAGCGAAATCCCCGTTGACTGCGGCGTGGTTTCGGAGTGTAATATCCACAAGCTAAAGGTGAGCCGCATGTGAGTGTTGCCAAGCGATCGCGGTGGCCCGAAACCGCCGTCCCGGTGGCGTTCCACACCGGCTCTCCCCCTCCGGAAGGAGCAATTCCATGACACCCGACGCTACTGCCTCTCTCCACGGGCTCCCCTTCTTCGAAGACTTCCGCGCCCGCCACATGGACAAACTGCTAACCCTTGGCGCCGAGGTCCACTTCGCCAAGGATGAAATCATTTTCCACGAAGACGACCAGGCCAACCTGTTCTACGTGATCCTCTCCGGGCGGGTCGCCCTGGACGCCGTGGTCGCCGGCCGCAACGTTCGCATCCAGGTTCTCTATCCCGGCGAGGATCTCGGCTGGTCCGCCGTCCTCAACCAGAAGCGCCAGTTCCAGGCCCGCGCGCTGGAACCCGTGGGCGCTCTGGCCTTCGAGATCGACACCCTGCGCCATGCCTGCGAGGCCAACCCTTACTTCGGCTGCGCCTTCTTCGAGCGCATGTTCACCCTGGTCGCCGACCGTCTGCAGACCACCCGCGAACAACTCGCCAAGGCGCTGGCCGAAGGCAAACCGTAGCGCGGCGGTAGTCCGCACGAAGGGATGACGTTTTGGCAAGAGTCTTGCCAAGGCTCTTGATAAGTCACATGTTTTCAGCCGCTTACGATTTTCCCTTTGGCAAGAACCTTGCCACGGGCCGCGCCCGGCGCACTCATTCCGATTACGGAAAGCGGGTCCGTATCGATTTGCCCGCGCATCCTGGATCGAGCGAAATCGAGCGGGACTTTCGCCTTCCGGTTATGGCATCCACTGGCCTTTGATTGACGAGGACCTGGCGGTCGGTCCTCTGCTTCTGGAAATTGCTTGAGTAGCCGCGGATTCGGTCGGCGGCGCATTCCGTCCGCGACGGGTCAGATTGCTACCGGTTGCTCCAGGTCACGGGTCAAATACTCCAGGATCTCCTGCTCGCGTTGCTGGACTTCGAGAAGGATTGGCTCCGCCATGCGGGAGTAGTCCTGCCGCGAATGGACCTTGCGCGCCTCCAGGAGGATTGTCCGCAAATTGGCGACACATTGCTGCGCCAGGAGCATTTGGTCGTCGGTCTGAATCATGGCAACTCCGGTGCCACAATACCGCGTTTTCGGAAGCTTCTGGAAGTCTGATAGGTGTCCAGCCATAGATCGGGCAATTCGTGCCCGATCGAAGATCGTGCCCAGAACACGTCGGCTTCGAACAGCAACTTGGCCCGCACGGAATCGAAAACGGCGCGCGCCGGGGCGGCAACCGCATCCACTTCAAAGTCTTCGTCCATGATCGGCAGCAGGTCGAGATCTCTAGGGGCGGGTTTCGCGGTGACAAAACTACCCCAGATGAATACCCGACGCAGCTTTCCGTTGATGGCGGCAAGTTCCAAGAGCGCCCATAGGCGGCCCGACAGCCATGCACGCCTCGACGATGAACCGCGGAACCGAGTTAGGAACTCTTGCCAATCCGCCACATGGACCCCAGGAGGCAGGTCACCTTCGGCGGTGAACTCGGGCAGCACAGGTTAACGATAGCAAATCGACGGGGGAGCGGCTGTCCGAGATGGCGACAATTAGTCAACCTGGATTTGTAAACGCTACCCCGTCAGGGAGGAGCTACCACGCTGTGGCCGGAAAATGTCGGCAAAGTTTACCGTCCACGTGGCGGCGCCAACGCGGTTGCAGGATTCTGGCGGATTTGCGCGGACGCGCAGGACCTGCTCCGCCGGCTCATGGAACTCGCGGGGCCAGTCGCGGTACGCTAGGTTAGCTGATCTGAAACAGGAGGGAATTTGAATATTCACAAGTACGCCACCACAGGTCTTTTGACCATTGGATTTCTCGTCGCGCTCCCAGCCAGCTTACACGCCGATGATATGGCCTATATGCTGGGGACCGCGGCGCTGGGGGTTCAGAATCCGCTTGGGATCGTCGATCTCAAAACGGGCGTGTTTACTTTGATCGGCAATATGGGATCCGGGGGATACACCAGCCTCGCGACTGCGAACGGTGTTCTATACACCGAACAGAACGGACTCCTTTATTCGGTCAACACCAGCAACGCAAATCTCACTCTCATCGGCGGGCTGAACGGCAACAATCTTGCCGCGTTCGGCTCAACCACCACTGGACTATACGGCCTGGCCGGCAAGGGCTCTAATGTGGTGGCGACTCTATTTTCGATCAATCCCCAGACGGGCGCCATGACGGCGATTGGGCCGCTCGGCGCCGGCGCCGTACCTAACGGTCAAGGCTACTATGCGAGGCTTTCCGTCGGGTCCAGCACGCTGTACATGGAGTTCAACAGCAACCTTTACACCATCGATACCACCACCGGCGCGGCCACGCAGGTGGGAACGACCGACACGAATGACTATTTAAGCACCGTGCCGCTTCTCGAAAACGGCACTTATTACGCCGGCTACGGTCCCGGAATTGGCACCATCAACGTCACCACCGGCCAGATCGCGCCCGGCTCCGCGCTTTCCGGAGGACCGGGTTCCCTGGTCGGCCTCGCGCCCGATCCTCTGCCCGCGGGCACACCGCCGGCCATGCTGACGGCCAGCGCCTATATGCTCACAACACAGGACCAGGGAGTCCAGAATCCGTTCGGCGTCGTCGATCTCAACTCGGGAGCGTTTACGTTGATCGGGAATATGGGAAACGGCGGATACGACGGCTTTGGTGTTGCCAACGGCACTCTGTACACCGAACAGAACGGCCTGCTTTATTCCGTCAACACGGCCAACGCAAATCTCACCCCCATCGGGGGAGTCACCGGGACCCCGGCTCTCGTCACGTTTGGCTCAACCACCACTGGACTCTACGGCGTGGGCAATTTGGGTTCTCAGACGGTGGCGACTCTGTTTTCGATTAATCCCCAGACGGGCACCATGACGGCGATCGGGCCCCTCGGCGCCGGCGCCGTGCCCAACGGCGGAGACGCCTATGTGAGGCTTTCCGTCGGCTCCCCTACGCTGTACCTGGAGTACAACAGCAGTCTCTTCACCATCAACACCACAACCGGCGCGGCCACTCAGGTGGGGACGACCGACAGCAACGGCTATCTGACCTCCGTGCTGCTTCTGGAATACGGCACTTATTATGTCGGCTTCGGTTCCGGCATTGGCACGATCAACGTTGCCACGGGCCAGATCGATCCCCACTCCTCGATTTTCGGACCGGGAGTGTCCCCCGTCGCTCTTGCTCCCGATCCTCTGACCACGCCCGCCCCGACCCTCGCGCTGGTGGCGAATGCGGAGGGCGGCGTTGCCACCATTGCGCCGAACTCGTGGGTGGAGATCAAGGGTTCCAATCTTGCTCCAGCGGGCGATTCACGCATCTGGCAGAGCCCGGATTTTGTGCTGAACCGCTTGCCCACTGCCCTGGATGGAGTCGGCGTCACGGTGAACGGCGTGCCTGCGTACGTTTATTACATTAGCCCCACGCAGGTAAACATACTCACGCCACCCAATGCCATTTCCGGATCGGTGCCCGTGCAGGTCTCCGTCAATGGAGTGGTCGGCGCAAACTTCATGGTGCAGGCGCAGGCGGAATCTCCCTCGTTCTTCATCTTCGGCAGCGGACCTTATATTGCGGCCACCCACGCCAACGGAAGTTACATCGGTCCAACCAGTCTGTATCCCGGTTTGACCACTCCCGCCCAGCCCGGCGAAACAATCGTGATGTACGCCAACGGTTTCGGATCCACGTCGATACCGGTGGTGAGCGGGTCCGAAACTCAGTCGGGAACGTTATCGCCAATGCCGGTGATCACCATCGGCGGCGTGGCGGCTGCGGTAACCTTCGCCGGCCTGGTTGCTCCGGGCGAGTTTCAGTTCAACGTTGTGGTGCCGCCCTCGCTCGCCAATGGCGACCAGCCCACGATAGCGATGTACAACGGCTTGACGACGCAGGCGGGAACGCTAGTCACGGTGCAGCATTAGCTGAGCTTCATTTCCGGCCAAGGCGACAATCCACATGAGCGAGAATTCGCCCAACCACCGAAGTGGCCGTGGGCTGGGTTACCCGCGGGTAGTCGCGCAGCGTAGAAATATCGGCGTCACAAGGCCGGGAAACGCGCATCTCGCGGAACTGCCTCCCGCCCCGTTCCCGTGGTATCGTGACACGCGGAAATTGGATCCCCACCGATCACCGCGTCCCGGCGCCGCGTCGGATTGCGCTTGGCAGCGTCAACCAGTTGTCGGGCGCACAGGACCCGCAACCGATACCGCATCCACCCCGGCCGCCGCCCTCGACGGCTTCGCCCCTACCCGCCCTGCGTGTCGATCACGCCGGTGCCGGCCAGGTCCTCGATATGCGTCCCCTTGCAATCCACCCGCTGCGGCAGCGCCATTCGCATATTGATTTGTTCCTCGGTGGATTTATGCGGTTCCGGCGCCGGCGCCGACGAGACCGCCGCCCGCTCCAATACCGCCCGCAGCCGCTCCTCCAGCCGCGCCGCCAACGGCTCCAGATCCAGCCGGCGAAGCACGCGGCACCATTCCCGCGGCGAGACCGCCTCCAGGAACGTATTCCCGGCGTTGTCGCACACCGCTACCCGCATCGGCAAAAAGGCCGCGAACCGCACGTCCGCGCCCAGCAGTTGCGCGTAGAGGTCCTCGAAACAGATCGTCAGCACCACCGCTTCCGTCCCGCCCGGCGCCGCTCCCATGCGCAGCAACGGGCCCATATCGTTGGTGGCCAGTACGTGGCTGCCGGCTTCCTCGGCTGCCTTGCGCAACCCGACTTCGGTTGCGTGAAATCCGTGTGTCGATCGTACCTGCAGCATGTTCGTTACCTCGTAACGTGCTCGTGGTGAAGACACTCGGCAACGCTTTTCGCGATCTCCAGGGTTCCGGCGTTGCCGCCCATGTCATAAGTTCGCGGCGCGCCCCGTTCGACCACTGCGGAGACCGCGCGCTCGATCTCCTTCGCCTTCTCGGTTTCGCCCAACCACTCGAGCATCATCCCCGCCGCCAGAATGGTGGCCAGCGGATTCACCTTGTACTGCCCCGCATACTTGGGCGCCGACCCGTGAGTGGGTTCGAACACCGCGTAGTTCTGGCCAATGTTACCACTGTAAGCGAAGCCCATGCCGCCCACCATCTGCGCGCACAGGTCCGAAAGTATGTCGCCGAACAGGTTGGTGGTGGCGATCACCTCGTAGTTCAGCGGGTTCTTCAGCAGCCACATGCACATGGCGTCCACGTTGGCCGTATCGAACTGGATCCCCGGATACCGCCCCGCCACCTCCTGCGCCGCCTCCAGAAACACGCCGCACGTGGCGCGCAGAACATTGGCCTTGTGAACCACCGTCACCTTCCGCCGGCCGTTCTTGACGGCGTACTGAAACGCCGCTTCCACAATCCGCCGCGACGCCTCGGGCGTGACGCTTCGAATCGAAATCGCGGCGTCCTGCGGCAGTTTGGCCACCGACGGAGCCGTACGGAACGCCTCCGGGATCTTGGGAAACTCCACCCCGATGTACATCCCTTCGGTGTTCTCGCGGAACACCACCAGGTCGATCTTCTCGCGGTAATTCAGCGGATTCCCCGGAAACGCCCGGCACGGCCGCAGGCAGATATACAGGTCCAGCATCTGCCGCATGCGCACGATCGGGCTGCGATACGTCAGCCCGCTCTCGCGCAACTCGGGCGCCAGTTCCCGTACCGCCTCCGCCGCCGGCTTGGACGTGATGGCTCCGAAAAACGCGCAGTCCGTCCGCCGTAGCAATTCGAGCGTCCGCGCCGGAAGGGCATCGCCTTCCCGCCGCCAGAACTCCCACCCGATGTCCCCGTGCAGGTAGTCCGCTTCGAATCCCACCGCGTCCAGCACCACCCGCGCGGCTTCGCACACCTCCGGCCCGATCCCATCGCCCGGCAACCATGCAATTCGATATCGCTTCATCTCAGTCACCCCCCGTTCTTTGTGCTTTGTGGGGCAGGATGGCATCCTGTCCCACAAAACCCACTCAAGCCGCGTGCTTCCTCTTCAAATACGGGATCAACCCGCCCGCCGAGATCAATTCCACGGCTCGCGGATCCAGCTTCGCCGCCTCCACCGCGCACCCCCGCGTCACATTGCGGATCTCGCCCGCCGTCAAATCCAGCTCCAGTTCGTCGCCCACGGCGCACGCCTCCGCAGCCTCCGGCGCGATCACCGCCGGCATCCCGAGATTGATGGAGTTCCGATAAAAGATCCGCGCAAACGAGCCCGCGATCACCGCGCCCACGCCGGCGAATTTCAACGCCGCGGCAGCCTGCTCGCGGCTCGATCCGCAGCCGAAATTCTTCCCCGCCACCACGAATTCGCCCGGCCGGATGGCCGCCCGCAGGTCCGGGTACGCCAACTCGAACAAGTGCTCGGCCGTCAGTTCCCGGTCCGTGATATTCAGGTACCGCCCCGGAAAAATGATGTCGGTATCGATGTTGTCCCCGAGCACCGCCCGGACAACTCCGCGCAGTTTTAGACTTCCGCCAGACATGCTTCGCTCTCCTTTACAATCGCCCCCGGATGCTCCAACCGCCCCGCCACCGCCGACGCCGCCACCACCGCCGGGCTCGCCAGGTACACCTTCGAATCCTTGCTGCCCATGCGCCCGATGAAGTTGCGGTTGGTCGAGGACACGCACGCCTCGCCCGCCGCCAGAATGCCCTGGTGGACGCCCACGCACGGGCCGCAACCCGGTGGATCGATCATCGCGCCGGCCTCCACCAGCGTGTCCAGGAAGCCCATCCGCATGGCCTCGCGATAGATCTTCTGCGATGCCGGCACCACGATCAGCCGCGTCCGCGGATGCACTTTCCGCCCATCCAGAATGTTCGCGGCGATCTCCAGATCTTCCAGCCGCCCGTTGGTACACGATCCCAATACCGCCTGCTGCACCGGCACCTCGCCCAACTCAGAGAGCGGACGCACGTTGTCCACGGCGTGCGGGCAGGCGATCTGCGGCTCCCTCAGGTCCTCGCCCGCGTCGATCGTCAGAACCCGCTCGTAGTGCGCGTCCGCGTCCGGACCGATCGGCTCCAGCGGGCCGGCCACGCGCGGCCGCAAGTAGTTCAGCAGGACGTCGTCCACCGGCGTGAAGGCCACCTTCGCGCCCATCTCCATCGATAGGTTGGGCAGCACCATGCGCGATGCCATAGTCATTCGCCGGATCGCCGGGCCGTCGAACTCCACCGCGCGGTAATCCGCCCCGGCCGCGCCCAGCTTGCCGATGATGTACAGGATCAGGTCCTTGGCCGAAATCCACGGCCGGAACTGGCCCTTCACCTCGATGCGCAAGGTGGCCGGCACCTTGAACCACAGCGTGCCCTCGGTCCACACGCCCGCCATTTCCGTGGCGCCGATGCCCGTGGCGAACGCCCCGAACGCGCCGTGCGTGGTGGTGTGCGAATCGGTGCCCACCAGCACCATGCCCGGCCGCACATGCCCGAACTCGGGGAGCACCTGGTGGCAGATGCCGCCGCGGCCCACGTCGTAGAAGTGTTCGATCCCCTGCGCCCTCACGAACTCGCGCACGGCTTTGTGCGTGGTGGCCGTCTTCTCCGATTCGGCCGGCACGCGGTGATCGAAGACGATGACGATCTTCGACGGGTCCCACACCTTGGGCGCCCCGATTTCGAGGAAGCTCTTGCGCACCAGGTCGGCATTCTCGTGGCTCATCGCCAGGTCCACGCGGGCCACTACAATCTCATCCGGCGCCACCGCTCCGCGTCCCGAAGCGCGCGCCAGGATCTTCTCAGCCAGTGTCATTCCCATAGGTATCCTCCGTGTGTTATGTGTGGCAGGATGGCATCCTGCCCCACATAGCAGCTCTTACCGCGCTTCGGCCGGCGCCGGCAGGTACTCGCTCTCCAGCGCGCGATACTCCGGCAGCCCCACGAACCTTGTATAGTCCGGGAACCCCGTGATCCAGTGCTTCTCGCCCGCCAGTATCCCGGTCGGCGACGCCTTCAGCGCCGTAAAGAAATCCGTCAGCGCTTTGTGCATCACCATGATCGACGCCACCGGAATGCTGACGCGCGCCACGCCCATGGCCGCCAGTTCGGGGATGGAAAGCAGTTCCGTCTTCACCCCCGTTACGGCGTCCATCAGGTTCACCGAAAGCGGCCCGTGGATCTCGCGCACCGCGCGCTCGATATCCGCGCGCGAGCCGATGCCGTCCAGAAACACCAGGTCGGCGCCCGCGTCCAGATAGAGGTTGGCGCGCATGATGGCCTCGCGCAACCCGTGTACAGCGAAGGAATCCGTACGCGCGTTGATCACGATGTCGGCTCCCAGGCGCCGCCGCGCGTCCACCATGGCGCGCACCTTCCCGGCCATCTCCTCGGCCGGAATCACCTGCTTGCCTTCCATATGGCCGCAGCGCTTGGGAAATACCTGGTCTTCGATATTCACCCCGGCCACATCCATCTCGATGAGCCGCTCCGCGATCGACCGGGCGTTGATGGCATTCCCGCCGCCCGTATCGATATCGGCCATCACCGGAATGGCGACCGCTCTCGAGATGTGCCCGGTAATGTCGAGGACGTCCTTCATGTCCACCAATCCGACATCCGGCTTGCCGAGAAGGCTCCCGGCCACCCCGAATCCGCTGATCTGCGTCGCCGCAAATCCCGCGCTTTCCACAATCTTGGCGCTCAGTGCGTCATGGCACCCTGGCACCACCAGGGCTTTCCGTCGCTCTAACATGGAGCGAAGGACAGAGGCTCGATTGCTCACGCCTCATTCATATCAGATTTTCAGACCGAAGTCTCTGCTATCGCAGAAGGCGTATGCGCCAGTTCCGGTAATCGATCCGCATCGGCGGGCCCACGTGTACCTGCACGCCGATGAGGCCCTTGCGTTCGCGCTTCGGGTCGTCGTCGATCGTCACGCTCATCAGGTGTCCGTTGATGCTATGAATCATGGTATTGCCGCGGACGATCAGGTGAATCGCATTCCACCCGTCCGTCAGGAAACCGGCCAGAGCCTGGTTCTCTCCCACGCGCGATAACACGATCGGCAGGCGCGTGCCGGTCACATGCGTCACCTCGCCGCGCTCCGCCAGGAACAGCCGTCCCTTCTCCTCGTAGTTGTTTCCGGTATACCGGTTCTTGCCGTCGATATCGCACTGATAGCCGCGCATCGCGAACTGGTTCGACGGCGTCACTTTGTCGGCAACCACCACGCTGCGATAATTGATCCCGCTGTTGCCGCCCTCGGTGATGCGATAATCCACCTTCAGTTCGAAGTCCTCCGGCGCGCCGCCTCGCCAGACGATGAACGTGTTGCTCTTGATCAGCGTCTCGGGCGTAATCTCGCCTGTCATGATCCCATCCGCGGCCCGCCAGTATTTCGGATCGCCCTCCCACCCGGCGAGTGTTTTGCCGTCGAACATGCCGACGAACCCGGCCTCATCGCCTTCGATCGGCGCCGGCCGGTCGCTCTGTTTCGGAACATACGGCTCGGCCGTCTGCCGCCCCCGCATCAAGCCCGAAGAGCACGCCGCCAGCGATGCCAGAAAGATCCTGCGTCCGCAAGTTACGCTAGTCGATTCGTCATTCATGGTCAAGTTCCCTTCGTGGCGCACGCACTCATGCGTGCCGCATCCCGACTCCTCGGGATGCCCGGCGCACACCCGCGGCATCCGACCTTCCGCACCGGCCTCGCCGAGAGTGCGCGCGCCACGGAACACTCATTATAGGAGCGATCTCCAATCGCGAGGTCACCTCCCGACAGTCGCCGTTTCCGCCAAACGGTTCATTCCGGTTGCCGGCTCCCAGACGCCGGGGTTGGCGAAGCACACGGCATACTCCGGACGCTCCCGTAGCGAAGGTGCGGCATCCGGCAGGTGCAGCAGCACATCGTACTCGCCCGGGGCAACCCTGGCGGCGACACGGAAAGCAGCCAATTCCGAGGGCATCCAGCGGCGCGGATCGGTATCCACTGGAATCCGCTCCATGCGGCCGGTGGCGCGGTCGCGGAGCACCAGGAATATCGGGCGTGGATTGTAGAGGTCCCCGAAGCCGTCGTTGTGAACCGTGACCGACACCCGCACTTCCCCGCCCTCCACTTGCACCGACGAATCGACCAGGCGGAATCGATACCCCAGACGGCGGCGGATTTCCGGCATGCATCCGCCCTTCGTCCAGAAGTCGAGCACATCCATTTGGAAGAGGCTGTTGAGCGAGTTGAACCGCTGAGATGCCAACTCGTGGAGCGCATTTTCGCAGCCGATGAAGGGCTGGGCGTCCTCCTTGAAATTGCAGGTTTCGCCGCCCTGCGGAACGAAGAGGTTGTCCCGATGGTAGAAAGCCTTCTCGGCGGCGATGTTCTTCGTCCAGGTGCCCCAGTCGGTTCTCGAGGCCAGAAAACAATCGTCGTGGGCGCCAATGCGCGCTTTGGGAATGCCGGTGAAGGCCTCCTGCGGCGTGAGCGGCTCGGGACCGTAGAGATCGGTCTTGAGGCGGGGATCGCGCAGGGCCAGCATGCGGTCGCGCGGCAGCACATCGAGGATCTTGGCGACGATCTCGCGCGTGTGATCCATCAGTCCGTTGGTGGAATGGTGCCACTCGCCCCACGTGCCGATAAAGCCGGCTTCGAGAAAGGCCAGCACATCCGCGTTCTCGCGCAACACCGGGCGAAGTTGGTCGAGATGACCGAGGACGCGGTCGAGCGGTGCGTCGGGTGAGCCCGTGGGCCCGTTGTTGTAGTTGAAACGGCCGATGATCTTGACACCAGCCGAGCGCGCCGTGGCGAAATCGGTGCGGATACGGTCCAGCATCTCGCGCGAGAGCGGACTGTCGCGGAATTCGGAGAAGACCCAGGACATGCGGACCAGGCTCATGTTACTCTCGCGAGCGCGGCGCAGCCTGGCGCCGTCGAGAGGAGCCGGATGGCGCTCCGGGTCATAGGACGTCCCGATGAGAAACCCGCGTTCGGGATTCGGAAAATCCTCAGCGGAAGGCGGATAGCTGGCCGCCCCGAGGCGCAGAGACAAAACCAAAAACAACATCAATCGAGACATGAGGACCGAATCGATTATACCCGGCTTATTCCGCGCTGGCAGCCACTCCGCGCGGCGCGCCGACCTGGCGGCACGTACTCGTACCTGCCGCGTCGCCACTCGTGGCGATCCCCGGCGGAGGACCTCTGAATCTATGGGTAGTCGCCGGGCATCCCGATGAGTCGGGATGCGGCGCGCACGAGTGCGCACGCCACGAGCTGATGTCTCACCCTTGTGCGGGAGATTCTTTCACGGCTCTTAACCGAGCGGTCCGACCTTCAGCCGGCGTTCGCCCTCCCATGCCAGCCCTCGGCGATTGGTAAAATACTTCACATTCGGAGGAAGCGCCATGATCCCTAAGAAACTTCTACAGTGGTTGCCAGCCTGCCTGGCCGCATCGATTTGGATCGGTTCCGGATCTCTTCTCTCGGCCCCCGTCGGTCCGTCGGTCAGGGTCTGGGAAGCGAAAATCGTCATCCCCACGTATCTGGCAGGCGCGCCGGAACCCAACCCGATGTTCTTCTTCGGACGCCAATCGCAGGGCGCGCAGGGGCCGGTCTATCCCTATCCGATGTACGATACGCTCACCGGCAAGAAGGTTGACAATACTTATACCGCGGTTTACCTGGAGAACGAGTATCTGCGCATCGGCGTGCTGCCCGAGATCGGCGGCCGGATCTTCGAGGGCGTGGACAAGACCGACAATTACAATTTCATCTATCGCCAGCACGTCATCAAACCCGCGCTGATCGGCCTCATCGGAGCCTGGATCTCCGGCGGCCTGGAGTGGAACATTCCCCATCACCACCGCGCCAGCACCTTCATCCCCGTGCAATACAAGACCGAGGAAAACCCGGACGGCAGTAAGACCATCTGGGTGGGCGAACTGGAAGTGCGGCAGCGCATGCGGTGGGCCGTGGGCTATACGCTGCGGCCCGGCAAGTCGTACCTGGAAGCCGCCGTGCGCATCGTGAACCGCACACCCGAAGTGAATACCATGCTGTGCTTCGCCAACCTGGCGGTCCACGCCGACAACGATTACCAGGTGATCTTCCCGCCCAGCACACAGTACGGCGTCTTCCACGCCAAACGCGAGTTCACCGCCTGGCCCATTTCCACCACCCGCTATGCCGGCGCGGATTTCACCAAAGGCGTCGATATCAGTTGGTACAAGAACCACCAGTCCGCCAACTCCGTCTTCGCCTGGAATTATCGGGACGACTTCTTCGCCGGGTACGACCATGGCAAAGAAGCCGGTACGATGAGCGTGGCCGACCATAACATCGTCCCCGGCAAGAAGTTCTGGACCTGGGGCAACGGTCCGAGCGGCCGCACCTGGGACAAGACCCTCACCGACGACGATGGGCCGTACATCGAGCTGATGGTGGGCGCATACTCCGATAACCAGCCCGATTACACCTGGCTCCAGCCCTATGAGACGCGGTCCTTCACCATGAACTGGTACCCGTTCCGCGACATCGGCGGCGTGAAGAAGGCCAACCTGGACGCCGCCGTGAACCTGGAGGTGTCTGGCGGATCGGCGAAGGTCGGATTCTACACCACGTCGGCGCACACCGCCGCGCAGGTGCGGCTGCAGGCCGGCGGCAAAACGCTGCTCCAGGAGACCGTGGCGATCAACCCCGCCAAGCCGTATGTGAAGAAGATCGCCCTACCTGCCGGGATCGACGAGCACGACCTGGTCGCCTCGATTTCCGACCAGGGCAAGGAACTCGTCTCCTACCGTCCCATTCGACTTACACCCGAGCCGATGCCCAAGGCCGTAACTCCGCCCGCGCCGCCGCAGGAAGTCAAAACCACCGAAGAGTTATACCTGACCGGTCTGCGCGCGCAGCAGTTCCACGACCCCATCGTCGATCCGCTGGCCTATTGGGAGGAAGCGCTGCGGCGCGATTCCGGCGATACGCGCGTCAATACCGCCCTGGGCATCACAGCTTTCCGGCAGGCCCGATACGCCGACGCCGGGAAGTACCTGCGCACCGCGCTCGACCGGCTCACCGACCGTTACACCACTCCTAAAGATGCCGAGGCGACTTACTATCTTGGCGCAACGCTGAAAGCCGAAGGAAAATTCGACGACGCCTATACTAATTTCTACAAGGCCACGTGGAGTCAGGCGTGGAAGGCCGCCAGTTACTATTCGCTAGCCGAACTCGCGGCATCCCGCGGCAACATGGCCGCCGCCCTGGATTTCGTCAACCGGTCCATCGATTCGAACGCGCTCAACACCCGGGCGCAGAACCTCAAGGCTGCCGTGCTGCGCCATCTCGGCCGCCCCAAAGAGGCCATCGAGGCGCTCTCCGCGGCGCACCGCGCCGATCCACTCGACGTTCGCTCCATGGCGGAGAACTGGCTGGCTTCGAAGAGCCCGGAAGCTGCCCGGACCCTCGCTTCCACCATGAACCTTCATCCAGCAACCGCGCAAGAGACCGCGGCTGAGTATCTCAACGCCGGTCTGTGGCAGGACGGCGCCGACGTGCTGTTACAGATAACCGCCGCGGCTCCGGACAAATCCAAGATCCATCCCATGGCTTATTACTACCTGGGCTACTTCGCCGATAAGTTGGGACAGCCGGCCAAGGCGGCCGAGTACGACAAACTGGCTATGTCCATGCCGCCCGATTATGTCTTTCCGTTCCAGAACGAGGCCATCGACGTCCTTCGCGCCGCCATGAAAGCCAATCCGCGCGATGCCCGCGCGCCATATTACCTCGGCAACGTGCTGTACGATTGGCAACCGGAAGAAGCTACGAAGATGTGGGAGGCGTCCGCGGAAATCGATCCGTCCTTCGCCATCGTACACCGCAATCTGGCGACCGCGTACCTTCACCAAAAGCCGGAAGGCGACGTCAACCGGGCGATTGCCGAACTGGAAAAGGCCGTCGCCGCCGATCGCAAGTATCCGCTGCATTTCGCCGAACTGGACGAACTCTACGAAGAGACCGGCGCCCCGCTGCAAAAGCGCGTCGATTTGGTCAATCGCAACGCCGCCGTGGTGGCGCAGCGCGACGACGCACAAAACCGCGCCATCGCCCTCAAGATCGCAACCGGCGCCTATGACGAAGCCATCCAGATGATGACCGACCGGCCCTTTGCCGTCGCCGAGGGCGCCAATTTGAACGTCGCCGAACATTGGACCGACGCCCACATTCTCCGCGCCAGAAAAGAAGTGGAGGCCCGGCGGTACCAGGACGCGGTCGCCGATTTGCAGGCCGCCACAGCCATACCCGCAAACCTGCCGTTGGGCGCCGCCGGCTTCGGCTCCGCCGCGCGAACTGCCGAGGCGGCGTACTGGATGGGAGTCGCCTATGAAGGGTTGGGAGATCGCTCCAAGGCCCTCGGGTGGTTTCACAGCGCCGAAGTGCCCGCCCAGCCCGCTGCGGGACGTCGCGGAGGCCAGGGGATGGGCGGTATTTCGACGGGCGCCCAACCGTACTTCCAGGCCCTGGCTCTCCAGAAACTGGGTCAGCCCGAGAAGGCCAAGCTGCTTTTTGCCGCGCTTGTCGAGTCCGGGAAATCCGCCTTGCAACAGGCCACATCCACGGGCGGCGGAAGAGGAGGCCGGGCGCAGTCGCCGCGCGCCCGCACAGCCAATGCGCACTACCTCATCGGCCTCGGTTACCTGGGACTGAACGACTCTGCGCAGGCCAAGGCCGAGCTGAGCCAGGCGGTCGAAATCAGCCCCGACCTGGTAGGCGCTCGCATCGCTCTAGCCTCGATCAAATAACGGGGTGTGAGGCAGGTTTTCAACCTGCGGCCGATTTTCGATCGGCTTGGCCGGTCCCATGGAAACGCCGCCCAGGCGGGTTACAAACCCGCCGCAGGTTGAAGACCCAATGCCACTTACTTTTCCCGCAACCGAATACCTGTCTTGATTGAGTCTCCCACGCTGTATTATGTGGGGCAGGTTGGCAACCTGCGGCCGAGTGGCACTCGGCCTGCCGACCAGCATGCAAATGCCGACCAGGCCGAGTACCACTCGGCCGCAGGATACCATCCTGCCCCACATAAGACATCTTGCGGACCCCAATCGATGCCGGTGTGCGGTTGTCGCCATTGGGTTTTCAACCTGCGGCCGATTTTGATCGGCTTGGCCGGCGAAAAAGCGGACTGACAACTTACCCGATTACCGGGACCCGGACCCTCAACGCCGTGCGCCACTCGCCGCAGCCGGTGCCAGTTCGAAACTATCGATCCGCGCGCCCGGAGTCCGGCTGACAATCCGCACCGTGTGAGTCCCCGCTCCCAGATAGAGCGGAGTTCCCAGCGTTTGGGTGGTCCACGTACCGAGCGGCCCATTCTTGGACGGGCGCAGCGCGTCGTCGCGCATATTGCTTTCGTCCACCAGAACGGTGATACTGCCTGCGCGCTCCGGCCACCAGCAGACCGCGCTCAGGCGGTACGCGCCATCCGCCGGAATTTCGATACGATAGCTCGCGCTGGCGGCCGGCGAGACGAAATCGCGGAAGCTGGTGATGCTGTCGCCCTGCTGTCCCACCGGCGCCGGCGCAACCCCCACGTACTTGCCCTGCGATGCCGAAGCGTCCTCGCCGATCGACAGCGGCGCGGTAATCGATGCCGCCGCTTCCGCTTCCACCCGAATCGCCCCTGGAACAGCGCCGGCCGGCGGCTCGCTCCGGCTGCGCCCTAATAGCCCGTTGGTGTACTCGAGCCATGCGTGCAGGCCCTGCACATCGTAGTTCGATCCCGCCCGCAGCGGCTGTGCCTCGCGGGCGATACGGATGTCCGCCTCCACATCCGGCAGGTAGCGCTTCCAGTCGAACTGGCCGAACAGCCAGACTTCGTGCGGCACATAGTGGTTCTCGGTTGCGGCCACCACGCCGCGCCAGGCCTTCAGCGCCAGTTCCAGGTGCGCCACCGCCTCGCTCCGTTCCGCCTCTCCCGCGCCAAACAGAAAACGCGCCAGGTGCGCCGCGCCGCGCAGTTTCTCGGCATAGTAGATGCCCAGGTTGCCGTACGCCGTCAGGTCCGCATCGGTGCAGGCGAACTCCTTCGAGCCCCGTTCCACATGGCCGCGAGCGCTGGCGATGAGCTGCAGCGCGCGCGCGCCGTACCCCTCCAGGCGGTCTGCCACTTCCAGCGGGCCCACCTTTTTCGACCCCGCGACGAACTCCGGAATATTCGCCATCTCCCCGCCAATCGTGCTATTGAAGATGTACGTGCGGATGTCGTGGTACAGCGCGGCGCGGCGGTAATTGACGCGCGGCAGCTCGAACGAAGTGTTCCAACTTCCGATCGAGCCTTCCGGATACCAGTCGCCGTTCATGTAATTCCAGTGGTAGGAAGTGATCAGCGGAGCGATCTTGCTGGACTCGTGAAGCGCCTCGTAAACGTCCCTGCCCGCCGCTCCGAAGCGCCGCTCGAAATGGCCCCGCCAGGTGGAATCCGGCTCGGCTAAGTTGTACCCCACGCGTCCCCACAGCATGTAGCGGAACCAGTGCTTCTCGAACATGTATTGCCAGTCCAGGTGCGCTTTAGCGGCTTCGGTGTGGATGCGGTCCACCCCGGGCACGTCCACTTCCGAGCCCTCCACGAACCCGGCCGTATCCGCTCCCGCCATGTGGCGCACGGTTTCCCGTACGAAATCGGGGTCGCCCCAACGCAGAATAAACAGGTCGTCGTTGCGCAAGTGCCACAGCAGCCGGTAGCGCCCGTGCGCCAGTTGTACCCATTTCGGATCGAGCACGTGCGGCTCCACCGACGAGTACATGTGCTCGCCGTTGAACTTGATATCCAGCAGCACCGGACCGGCGTACTTCGCCCGATCGAGCATCTCCACGGCAGCCTCCGGATCGGCCTGCCAATAGCGAAAAATGAAAGGCACCGGGCGTCCCACCCGCTTCAGCGCCACCAGGTAAGTGTCGGCAATCCAGTCCATTTTCTGCTTCGCCGTCATGGTCTCCATGCGCTCTCCGGCAGTGGTCCCCAGACCGGTGAGCATGGGATAAGTGGCGAACAGCGCCTGGATCGCCTCGCGCTGGTAATCGCGGATCAGAGGCGAGTCGAAGCCCGACGCCGGTACGTTGTGCCGTTGCGCGAAGGCCCGCGATACGTGAATATTCCAGGTGACCAGGTAGGTGTCCAGGCCGCGGTCGGCGGCCATTTGGAACAGTTGGCGGAAGAACGCGATGTTGCGGTCCAACTCGGCCGCCGGCACATCCGCCGCCTCCGGATACTTGGCCACCCGCACCATCCGCCCGTAAGGGTGCGCACTCCAAAACGTGATGGCGTTGTACCGGTTGCGCGCCGCCATGTCCAGAAATTTCCGCCAATAGTCCAGGCTCCAGAACCACTGGTTGTTGGCCAGGTCTTCCTCCGACAAATAGCCCGTGCCGGGCAGCGGAATATTGAACTTGAGAGCGCGGACCGAGAGCGACGGCTGCTCCTCTTTGTCCAGCACCTTACCGGTGAGTTCCAATTGCTCGGCGAAATCCAGCGCGCCGTACATGGCGCCCCGCGCGTCCCCGCCCATCACCGCGAATCCGCCGTTTTCCGCGCGGATGCGAAAGGCCTCGGGCTTCAGATCTTTCGCCAGGGAAATCGCCACGCGGCCCAGCGAATGCCCGCTGGCGGCCTTCCGAATCGCCGCGGCGCCGAACTCGCTCACCGCACCGGGAACCTCATTGGTGACATCATTGGTCACATCCGTCGCGGCAGCCGCCGTGAGTGCCAACAGCAGCAACATGCCGCCGCAGGCCGAAATCGAACGCCTCATATCGAACCTCCGGGCCGAAGATCGCCTATCGCCATGATACACTCGGCCCGGCGAAACGACCGGAATCGCGGCGCTACTGCCGGCGGTCCAACACGCTGCGCACCTTGTGGAGCAATTCCTCCGCGGTGAACGGCTTGGAAAGGAAATCCACGCCCGCATCGCCCATTTCCGCGGTGCCGCGCGGGTAGCCGGAAATGTAGAGCACCGCGGTTCCCGCCGACCGCTCGCGCACCTGTTTGGCCAGTTCCGACCCGCTGATGCCCGGCATCACCACGTCCGTCACCACCAGGTCGAGCGGGCTGGTCAATGTCTCCAGCAGCGCCAGCGCCGCCGATCCCGTGGAACTTTCCGTCACCGCGTAACCCGCCTGGCGAAGAACCAATGCCGCCAACCGCCGCACCGCGTCCTGGTCTTCCACTACGAGAATCGACTCGCGCCCAGGAGCCGCCGGCCGCACCACTGCCTGCGACGTCGGTGCACCGGCTTCCTCCGCGCAACGTGGCAGGTAGATGCGGAAGATCGTGCCATTTCCCGGCCGGCTTTCCACCACAATCGAGCCGCCGCTCTGCTTGACCACGCCGTGCACCATCGCCAGGCCCAGCCCCGTCCCCTTCCCCACTTCTTTGGTGGTGAAGAAAGGCTCGAAGACGTTCGCCCGCGTGGCGTCGTCCATGCCGTGGCCCGTGTCGGCGACGGCGATCTCCACATACCGGCCCGGCGGAGTATCCAGCGGGACCCGCCCACCGCAGTCCTCGATTTCCACCGGCCGCACGCCGATGGTAATCGTGCCGGCGCCCGCTATGGCGTCGCGCGCGTTCGTCACCAGGTGAGCCAGCACCTGCTCGATCTGTCCGCGATCCGCCATGACCAGTCCCACGTTGCCCGCCACATCGACTAACAGTTCAATCTCTTCCCGCAACTGCCGGCGCAACGCAGCGCGCATGCCGGTTACGATTTCGGCCAACGAAACCGGTCTCGGCTGCAATATCTGTTTCCGGCTGAAAGCCAGCAACCGCCGTGTCACTTCCGCGGCCCGCTGCCCCGCGGTCCGCACTTCCGTCAAAGCCGCCCGCATGGGGTCGGCTTCCATCAGGTCCGCCAGCAGAAGATCGCAGTAGCCGTTGATCACCGTCAGCAGATTATTGAAGTCGTGCGCCACTCCGCCCGCCAGCCGGCCGATCGATTCCATCCGCTTGGCCTGCGTCAGTTCCTCTTCCAACCGCTGTTTCTCCCGATGCACCAACTCCCGCTCGGCAATCTCCTGCCGCAATCGCTCGTTGGCGTCCCGCAGTTCCCGGGTTCGCTCGCCGATGACTTGTTCCAGGTGCGCCCGCGAGGCGGCGAATCGTACCGCCCGCAGCTTCCAAGCTCCCAAAGCGCCGCAACCCAGCAACAGCACCAAGCCGCCCCGGAACCACGAGGACTCGTACCAGCGGGCGCGAACATCCAGGTCCAGCGCCGCCACCGGTCCCCAGTCCGAGGACGGCCAGCGCGCCTGAACCTCCACGCGGTAATGGCCCGCCCGCGGGTATTCCGAGCTCACCTCCGCCCGTTGCGGGTCCACCCAGCGATCGCCGCTATCCAGACCCCGAAAGCGGTATTCGATCTCCGCCGCACGCACAAAACTCAGCGTCGTCAGTTTGGCCAGGAAGGCTTCGCTGGCGGTGGCCACCGGAGCGCCGGCCGAGTCCACCGCCCGCCCTCCCAGCAGGACCTCCGCGAATTTTGCGGCCGGCGGGCTTTCGGCGTCCGGGACCGCGGGCACCCGGAGGTGCGAGAGACCTCGCGGAGTCCCCAGCCACACGCTCCCATCCGCTGCCGCCACCATCGCATTGCAATTGCTCGCAATCAAACCTTCCGGCCGGCCGATGCGCACCCAGGCGTTCCGGGACCGCATGGCCGCCCCGTGGTCCGTCAGCATCCACTCGCGTCCCGCGCGGTCGAAATGAATCAGTTTGGCTTTGGTGTCGTCCAACTGGGTGGATAGATCCTGGGAAACTATCTGCACCCGTTCCCCATCGGCGCGGATCCGGTCGAGCGCCGCCGAGTCCCAATTGGTGACTAATATCTCACCGCTCGGCGCAGCCGCTACCGCTCCGATCCGGTCGCTGGAGAGTCCATCCTTCTTTTGGTAGTGGAACCACTTCTCGCCCGACTGGCGGAACACTCCGCTGTAGGTGCCAAACCACAGGTCGCGCCGCGCATCCTCCGCCACCCATGTGAACGTGGTCCGGTTCGTCGCATCAGGAGGCAGGACGCGCTCGAATCCGCCGGCCGGATTGCCCGCCTGGCCGCGATACAGCCCGTAACTTGTGGTTACCCAAACCCGGTCCGAAGAGTCGATGAATAAGCGGTATGGCGCCCCGTCGAATTGCCCGTAACGCTCCAGTTTCCCGCTCTTCGGCAGGTAGCGCACGGCCTGCCGATCCACCGTCGAGAGCCAGATCGCGCCATCCTTCGACCGCGCCAGATTGCTGACCCACCGCAGTCCCGCGTCCCCTTCCCGGCGCCACTGCCACTCGCCCCCGGCCAGTACACCGTGGCTTAGACCTCCGTCGGTACCGGCCCACAGTCCGCCTTCGGGGTCCTCCAATAGAGTGAGAATTCCTTCGCCCGCCAGCCCTTCCAGGTCCGTGTAGCTCTCCCCTTGACCGTATCCCGCCCAACGAACCAATCCCGCCAGCGTCCCCACCCATACCAGCCCCTTGCGATCCTGCAGAAACGCCGTGACCGTACTGGTGGGAAGCCCTTGGCGGTGTCCCACCCGTACCCACTTGCCGCCGCGCAATATCGCCAATCCCGTGCTGGTCGGCGCCATCAGCGCTCCGGAGCGGTCGAAAGCCAGCGTCGGAATGCCATAGTTGATCGGCCCCACGTCGCTCAAACTCACCGTTTGGAAACGGCTGGCGCCGGCTGGAAGTTCGATCAGTTGCATCCGGCTGCGCACCCACAGATTCCCGGACCGGTCCCGGACAATGAACTGCCACAAGTCCTTCGGTACGCCGGCCTCCTCGCCCCACACCCGCACTCCCGTTCCATCGGAAAGGCAGATCGACCTCCCACATCCAAACCAGACCGCACGTTCCGATTCGGGGAAGACGCTGGTTGCGAACTGGCCCTGGATGGAAGCCGGTTGCGGGAGTAACTGAAAGCCGGCCTCCGTCCCGCCCGGCATGAGCGAGACCGCCGCTAGACCCTTGCGCGTGGGGACCAACACCCGTCGGTGGCCGTCGGAAACGATCCCCTGCGGGTAGATGAACTGCCGCAACTCCGGGTTGCCGGACGCCGTAAATCCGGTGCCCGATCGCCAGGCGAGTCCGTGGTAGGTGCCCACCCACAGCGTGCCATCGGGGCTTTCGTACAGAGCTGTGATCGAAGTGTCCGGAAGCCCATCGCGCGTCGTGAAACCCAGCAGCCGGTGGCCATCGTATCGAAACAGCCCGCTGGGCGTGCCCACCCAGAGAAAGCCGTTCCGGTCCTGGCACAGAGTCGTCACTACCAGGTCGCGCAGACCCTGATCTCCGCCAATCGTCTCGAAAACGTATCGCTCCGCCGCTATCAGGGGTGCCGTGCAGGCCCCCAGCAGCGCGAACAAGGCCAGCCGCCTCGCGTTACGCCACGCCGGTAGCAAGATCCCTATCCATCCCATACCGGCGACGCAAACCGTGAAACCGACACTTGCTCATTCGTTCTATCCGCTTCCGCCGGCCACAATCGCGGCGTTCGCCACAGACCGCAACCGGTTCACAAGTGTTCTAATCCGAGTTTCGACTTAGAATCCCGGATTTCTTTCAGTCTACACCTAACACCATTCAATTCGATCCACCAGGGAAATGATTTCCGCTTCGGTACGCGATTGCGGAATTGACGGTGCTCTTCCAGCATTTGGCTGCGGCAATGCTGCGCGCAGAGGCTGGATGTACGCTGGGCGGCGGGGGCGAGAGGAACTGGTTTCTGGCGGAGAGAGTGGGATTCGAACCCACGTTAGAGTTTCCCCTAAACACGCTTTCCAAGCGTGCGCCTTCAACCACTCGGCCATCTCTCCGGGTTCGGAGCAAGCGGCAGCTCGCGGTCTCGATCAAGCTGCGCTGGTACTCCCAACAGAATAGCACGCATGCCCACCGTCCAACCTTGGCCGCGTCACGCCCGATCCCTTGTCACCGGATGCCGAATCGATCTGGCCAGGCCGGTTCCCGGCCACCGCCAAGCGCCATAATCGAAACTGACCGAGGGTAAGTGAATATTCAAAACTCGTCCAAGAGCGATTCCGGCCGCCAGCCCGACTCGCTGGCGGTCGGGTTGTCGGTTCACTCCGAAAGTGCCACCATTAGAGGGGGTAGCTTATGCGCTCAGTTCTAGTCGTTGTCTCAAGCCTGTTCCTCGGCGGACTCCTCGCGGCGCAAACCGTCAGTGTGCCGGCTCAGCCGGTCACAACCACTCCCGGAGCGGCGTTCGCGGACCTGACGAAATATCTCAGCCTTACCGACGCCCAGGTGTCGGCCCTGGCGGCCATCCAACAGCAGCAACAGTCGGCGCTTTCGCAACTTTATACTCAACTGGATCAGGACGAACAGACCCTGCAGACCTTGTTGAAGGCCACCAGCCCCAATGCGCTGTCGATTGGGCAGACCATGATCGACATCCAGAATCTGCAGAATCAGATTTCGCAAACCGGAACCAGCCAGTACCAGACGCAGGCGCTGGCCGTGCTCAACCAGAGCCAGTTGACGTTGCTGTCAAACCTCAATACCGCTCTCCAGTTGCAGACCACGGCGTACCAGGCGGTCAGCGTCTTTCTGCTCACGGCTCCTCAGACGTCTGTCGCGTGCGGCAGCTTGCTCCCATGCCCGGTACTTCCGCCTACGGGCACCGCTTCGCCGGCGCTCCGATCAACGCCGGCCGCGCTGCCGGGAGTGCGGTAGGCCGTTCCGCCGCTCCTCCCCGGAATCCGCGGGAGTGGAAGGCCGCGTTCGCGCCTGCCGGACGGTGCGCGTCAACGGCCCGAGCTACGTCCGCGCCGCCGCGGCTCCGCTGGAGTTGGACGCGTGCGCACCTGGTTGACGGTCAGCCCCGCGTACAAGCGCTCGAATTTCGGGCTGAGGTGTCGATGGGCGTGGAACGGCGTGTATCCCGAAAGCGTCACCTGAATGTCGTAGTCGCCCGGCAGTACGTCGTTCTTCGCGAAGACCCCCTGCTGATTTGCGGTGCCCACGCTTTGGCCGTTAAGCTGGACGTCGGCGCCCGCCGCGGTAAAAACGGTCAAGGTCAGCGGCAGAGGTTTCAGTTGCAGGGAAAAGCGATTTCCCGAGAGCCAACCCATGCCGATAGTCGTCGAAAGCAACTCATAGTCCCGCTGTTGGATCTGCAGAGCTCGCTTCCCGTAGGGCAAAGAGCGGAGTTCCACCGAGCCCGACGCGCCCGCGATGCCGCGATAGCCGCCGTCCACGCTGACCTGTGCTCCCGGCGCATTGCATGAGATATATGCCGTACCGCCTTTGGAGTAGGAACGCGCGGCAATTGCGCCAATCAGCGAAAGTGCCAGGCAAACCAGCATGACATAGACCGATTTCCCGGCGCCGCCAACCGGCTGCAATCGCGTTCGAGAAACCGGCTGGGGAATTCTGACTTCCGGAGCGGGACTGGATACGGACGTTGACATGGCTCGGTCTTCTTTCGACTTACTTCTCCGGATGCTTCGCCAGGATTCGCGAGTTCAGCAAATCGACGGCCTCGATCGTCCGGCTCAGTTCGACTCCCACGTTTTCGACGATGCTCCGCTTGAACGAGATGCCCAGGCCGACATCGCCCCGCGCGGCCACCGAAATCAAGACTCGCTTGGACAGCGCGTACCAGACATAGCACGCCGTGCCGCAAATCAAACAGACCCACAGCGTGCCGCTCGCCGCAGCCATGGCGGCCTGCCGTTGGTAATCGTTCGATCTCGACATGGCGACGGCGAGCGTGAGGAATCCGTACAGGTAGAATGCCAGACTGAGAACCAGCACCCAGAAAGCCCGGTAGTAGGAGCATCGCGAGGCGCTCACTTCGGCCAGCGGAGCGTAACACGATTCGAATCCCCAGGGACCGGCCGTTTCGCGCACCACGTCGTCGTCCGTAACCGAAAAACTGGTCTGCGCGATCAGACCGAAGAGAGACAATATCCAGGCGACAATTCCCGCCCGGCGTCCCAATATATACAGGAATTCGCCGGCGGTTCGATCGGAGCCGACACGCATCTCAAGCAGCACCAGGTTCGGCCCGGCGTGGCGCAACCGCCATGCCTCGATCGCCGCGACGACAAGAATCACGAGAAGTGCAGCCTCGAGTTCCGATACGCCAAACATTCAACCTCCGCCAACCAAAGGTCTTTTCCGGGCAACTGGTCTATAAGAGTATAATCCGACCCGATTGTCAATGAAAAAACTCCCCCGAGAGGAGGGCGCTATTGGGATGGCAGATCGACCCTGGCGGCCAGGTTGCCTTTGTAAACCATGACGCCGACGTGGTTGAGGCGGCTCATGTAGTCCACCCAGATTTCGCCGCCCATGTCGATCCAGCGGCGGCAGAAACTGAAATCCTCGCTCAAGTAGAATCCGGTGGCCTGGTCGATCATGCAATTGAACAGCGCCGAGCGCCAGCGGCTGCCTTCCAGCGGGTCGCTCAGCTTGTGCTCGTGCGTATAACGCAGCTCGGGATAGTGCGCGATCATGCCTTCGAGCGCCGCGCGGCGGATCATCATGAATCCGGTGCCCGCATAGCGCGACTTGACGAAACCGTTGCGCATGACCAGTTCTTCGCCGGCATCTCGCTCGACGACATAAGAGAGCGTGGCGGATTCGAGCGGCTTGCGTCCGGCCTGCACGGCCGCGGGCATCATCTCCCAGTTGATCTGTTTCACGGGATAGGCGGCGCCGGTGAAGTCCGCGTCGAATTCCAGCAGACGGATCACCTGCTCGGGCTCGAAACCGATGTCGGCGTCGATGAACAGCAGGTGCGTGGCGTTGGGGTTGTCCAGGAAATGGCATACCAGGGTTTGCCGCGCCCGCGTGACCAGCGCGTCGCCCGCCTGTAGCAGGAAGCCCAGGCCCCAACCGCGTTGCGCGAAGGCCATCTGCAATTTGAGGAGTGAGATGGTATAGAGCCAGCTCACCTGGCCGCCGAAGCAGGGCGTGCCAATGACGACCGAATAAGAAGGGGATGGCATGTTAGCCGAGAGCCTGTTCCAGATCCGCGACGATATCTTCGACGGCTTCGATACCCACCGAGAGCCGCACCAGGTTGTCGCCGATGCCCATGCGCTCGCGATGCCTGGGCGAAATCTCGCGGTGCGAACTCATTACCGGATAGAGCATCATAGTGTGAACGTCTCCGAGCGAAGCGGCGCGCACGATCATCTTCAAGGCGTCCATGAAGCGGAAGATCTCTTCCCTGCCCGCGCCGCGGATTTCGAAACCGATCATGGCGCCCCACAAATTGGGCGGAAACAGCCGGCGGATGGTATGGGAGTCGGGGTGCGAAGAGTCGCCGGGAAAGTAGACGCGCTCGACCGCCGGGTGCTGCGCCAGCCACGATGCCACGCGGCGGGCGTTGGCGCACTGGCGCTCCATGCGCAGGGGAAACGTCTTGATGCCGCGCATGGTCAGATAGGCTTCGAACGGCCCGAGCACCGGCCCCACGATTCGCGAAAAGGAGCGCAAGCTATCGATATGCTCCTTATCGGTCACCACCACGCCGCCCAGCACGTCGCCGTGGCCCGCCAGGTACTTGGTGACGCTGTGAACGCTGAAGTGGGCGCCCAGTTCGAGCGGACGGACGATCATCGGCGTGGCGAAGGTATTGTCCACCACCAGGGCGGCGCCGGCTTCACGGGCGATCTCCGCGATCCGGTCGATGGGACCGACGCGCAAGAGCGGATTCGAAATGCTTTCGATGAGGATACACCCGGGCTGCGCCTCGGCCACCGCCGCGCGCAACGCTTCCATATCGCAAATATCGGCGAAGCGTACCTTCACGCCGGTGGGTTCCAGCACGTTCATGAGCAGGCTGACCGTGGCGCCATAGACCGCATTGGCCGCCACCACGGATTTCCGCCGGTCGGCCAGCGCGGTCACCATGGCTGCGTGGATGGCGGCCATACCGGAAGCGCAGGCCAACGCGCCGTGGCCGTTTTCGAGAGCGCACATCAGCTCTTCGAGGGCGGCGGCCGTGGGGTTATCGTAGCGCGCGTAGGCGTAGCCCGGCTCTTCCTGGCCGAACACGCGGTCGAGCTGTTCCATGGAGTCGTAGAAATAGCTCGACGCGGTGTGGATCGGCGTAGTGATGGGGATATGATTCCCCGGCTTCTTGCGGTCGCCGGCGTGAACTGCCTTACTGTGAATCTGCAAGACTCCCCCTTTGCTTGGACTGTCCCCCAAAAAATATCGGGCCGCCGATGAACGCAGATGAACGCGGATAAGACGAAGAAAAGAGTTTGGTCTTATCCGCGTTCATCTGCGTTCATCGGCGGCCATTCAATTTTCTTCATTTTCTCTTCCAGCGAACGCCGCTCTTGGTGTCTTCCAGAATAATGCCCTGGTCCAGCAACTCTTTGCGGACCTGGTCGGCGCGCGCGAAATCGCGGGCCTTCTTGGCGGCGGCGCGCTCGGCGATCTTCTCGTCCACCTGGGCGTCGGAAAGCTGGCCGGCTGCGACGCCAGGCTTGAGGACGTCGAAGATGGAGTCGAACTGGTCCAGAAATTGGAGCGCGCCGGCTACGTTGTCGCGGCGAAACTCGCCCGCATCCATGGCGCTATTGGCGTCGCGCACATACTCGAAAACGGCGGCCAGCGCTAGGGCGGTATTGAGATCGTCGTCCAGGCCGGCGGTGAACGCCTGAGATGCCTGCGCGACGCGAGCGGTCATCGGTTCATTGGCGCCTTCGGCGAAGCTGTCGGTTTCCAGGCGGAGCTTGAAATTGCGCAAGCGGTCGATGGCGGTGGCCGCCGACTTGAGTCCGTCGAACGTAAAATTGAGCTGCTTGCGGTACGGCACCGACGCCAGCAGGTAGCGGATGGCTTCGGGCTGGTACCCGCGCGCCAGCACGTCGCGCAGCGTGAAATAATTGCCGAGCGACTTGGACATCTTCTGTCCCTCAACCATGAGGAACTCGGCATGCATCCAGAAGCGCGCGAACGGTTTGCCGGTAAGCGATTCCGACTGGGCGATCTCGTTTTCGTGGTGCGGAAAGACCAGGTCGATGCCGCCGGCGTGGATGTCCAACGTATCGCCCAGGTACTTAATGGCCATCACGGAGCACTCGATGTGCCATCCGGGACGGCCGGCGCCGATGGGCGTCTGCCACGCCGGCTCGCCTTCCTTGGGCGCTTTCCACAGGGCGAAATCGCGGACGTCGGCCTTGTCGTACTCGTCCACATCCACGCGCGCCCCGGAAAGATTGCCGCTGAAATCGTTGTGCGACAACTTGCCGTAGGACGGAAACGTCGAGATGCGGAAGTACACCGAGCCGTCGCTCTCGTAGGTATGGCCGGTGATGCCCAGGCGCTCGATGGCGCGCACCATATCGTCGATATGCGCGGTGGCGGGAACCAGGCGTTCGGGACGCTCCAGCCGCAGCGTGGCGCAGTCTTCCAGAAAGGCCTCGGTATAGATCTTGGTGTAGTCGGCCAGGCTCTTGTGCTGGGCCACGGCGTTGCGGATGATTTTGTCGTCCACGTCGGTCACGTTCATGACGTGATCCAGGCGGAAGCCGCTGGCACGCAGCCACTTCCGCAGAAGGTCCACAAACGTGAACGTGCGGAAATTGCCGATATGGGCATAGTCGTACACTGTCGGGCCACAAGTGTACATACGGACGGTGCCGTCACTGGCCGGCGAGAAGCTCTCCACCTGCTGGGTCAACGTGTTGTAGAATTGCAACGGCATAATTGGGAGGGAAGTTTTATCGTACCAAACAAGGTATAACAGCGTACTTGCCGGGCCCGGTGGATTCCGTGGGAAGAGTGGCGGGGACTGCCGGCTGTCCCGCGACGTGCCGTGTTGTACCATAAGAAATTAATTCATGAAGGATTTACTGGAAGCGCTTCAGCCCGGTGGTCAGGACTGGCGGCTGGCGCAGGCGATCGACCCCACGCGGCTTCCCGCCCACATCGCCATCATCATGGACGGAAACGGACGGTGGGCCAACCGCCGGCGGTTGCCGCGAGTGGCGGGCCACAAAGCCGGTATCGGGCCGGTGCGCTCCACGGTGGAGACCTGCGCGCGGTTGGGCGTCAAGGTCCTCACGCTATACGCCTTCTCGGTGGAGAACTGGAAGCGGCCGCGGCATGAAGTCCAGACCCTCTGGCGGCTGCTGCGGTATTACCTGAAACAGGAGCTGCCGGAGCTTCAGAAGAACGATATCCGCCTGCAGGCCATCGGACGCCTGGACGCGCTTCCGGCGCAGGTGCGGCGCGAACTCGAAGCCGGGGTGGACGCCACCGCTCAGAACCGCGGCCTTCTGGTCAACCTGGCGATCAATTACGGCGGCCGGGCCGAAATCGTCGATGCCGTCAATGCCATCCTCGATATGGCGCGGCTGGACGGCAGCATCGACACGCTCAAGCTGGATGAGGACCTGATCGCCACCAACCTCTATACGGCTTCCTGTCCCGATCCGGACCTGCTCATCCGGACTTCCGGCGAGATGCGCCTCAGCAATTTCCTGCTGTGGCAGATCGCCTACGCCGAGCTCTACGTCACCGAGACGCTGTGGCCCGATTTCACGCGCACCGATCTGCTGCAGGCCGTTCTGGAGTATCAGAAGCGCGACCGCCGCTATGGCGGGCTGAGCGTGGCGCCCATCGGACCGCGCCCCGTCACCGGCGCCGCCGAGCCACGGGAAGAGCATCTGATCGAAGCGCTCCGCTTGTCATGAGAAGGTTGCTCACCGCGGCGGCGCTGATTCCCGTCATCGTTTATGTAGTGATTTTTTCCAACCCCTGGGTCTTTCTGGGAGTGGTCGCCACGGTTGCCTTCCTGTGCTACCGCGAGTACAACACCATCGCCGCCGGTTATGGATTCGGCGAGCCGGGCCCCTTTGGCTACGCCATCGGCCTGGGAATGTTGCTGTGGACGGCGCACCCGTGGCCCTGGCTGCTGATCACGGTGGCGGCGCTGGTGGCATCGGCGCTGGCGATGCAGGCCAAGGATCTGGCGCATGCCCTGCCCCGCGCGTCCCTACTGCTGATGGGCGTGGTCTACATTTTCGGCTGTTGGAAGTGCGCGCTTCCTCTGCGGACGCTGAATCCCCATTGGCTGATGTACGCGCTGATCCTCAATTGGGCGGGCGATGCGGGCGCTTACTATGTCGGAAGGCGTTTCGGCCGCCACAAGATGGCCCCGCGGGTGAGCCCCAAGAAATCCTGGGAAGGCGCCGCCGCCTCGGTGGCGACGTCGATACTGATCGCAGTCCCGTACTTGATGCACTTCGTGGCGGGCGTTCCGATCCTGGCAGCCATTCTGCTGACCGCGGCCGCCAACGCCGCGGGGCAGATCGGCGACCTCGCCGAATCCGCCATGAAGCGCGGCGCGGGAGTGAAGGACTCGGGCGCGCTGCTACCCGGCCATGGCGGTTTTCTGGACCGCGTGGATAGCACGCTCTTCGCAATGCCGGTGATTTATCTGTTTTTGCAGGTCGCCGGCCATTAGCTGGTCGCGGCCCGGCAAGAGCCGCGTTACGACCGCGGTTCCGCGCCAGTTCCCAAGAACCTCCCCAATGCTAAGAGGAGTTCCGGAATCCGGAGGGACGCGACGTTCCACACCTGCTCGAGGTCAACCCCGATGTAGTCGTGGATGAGAACGTCGCGCATCCCGCAAATGCGTTTCCAATCGAGCTCCGCCAGGCAGGCACGGCCCTCGGGCGATACACGCTTGGCCGCTTCGCCGATCACCTCAATGTTCCGAATGATCGCATCCTGGAGCGCTTCGCTGGTCAGGAAGGACTCTTTCCCGCCGCTGGTAAACCGCGCGATTCTCTGGCAGCGTTCCAGCATATGGTGGAAATACAGACGATCGTCCTTCACAGAGGAATCGCCTCGTTCAGAATGCGCTGGCGCACGTACCAGTGCAGCGATCGTTCCGAACCAACGTGGACGCGCACTCCCAGCGCCTCTTCCAAGTCCTGAACCAAGCCGACGTGGTCCATCAGAGACCGGTCCGGGTCCCAGTCCACCAGCAGATCGATATCGCTAGCCGCGGTGGCCTCGCCGCGGGCCACCGATCCGAAGACACGCACGTTGCTAGCTCCATGCCGCTCGGCAAGACGCAAAATCGCATCGCGCCGGCCGGCCCGCAACGATTCCATGGTCAGCATGCATCCATTGTCCGACAAATCCTTATCCGCGGCCAGCCCGTGCGCCGGACGACGCGCGCCCTAAATCACGCAGTATCTGCTTGAGACTCGCCGGCATCTGTTCTTCTTCTCTGGTCAGGAAGGACTCTTTCCCGCCGCTGGTGAACCGTGCGATTCGAAGGTCGATGCGGTCAATACTCGCGCCTCTGCACAACCCAGACCGCCGCCAGGAACAGAATCGTAGCCAGAACGCCTGAAGTCGCCAACTGGGATAGCGGTAGTCGGTGCGTGAGCGGAGGAGATGCCTGGCCGAAGGCGCGGATCACGTCGAACTCAGGTGCAACCCTATGAAGAAGCCACAAAAGCAGCGTCAATGTCCAGCCCGCGAGGATGAAGGACAACGGCTCAACCAGCAGCGCCTCAAAGAACAGAGCCGCGCAGTACGGTAGAGGCAGCCAGAGGAGTGTGCTCAGAACGAGTCTTACAAAGTCGGCAGGCGTCATGCTCCCGGATATCGACGGAAATAACTCCCATACCGCGCACCCTATGATTATGGTGGCGGCAAAGGTCTCCAATAGTCCAACGCCCGCTCGCATCGTAAGAAGCACCGTTCGGCTAACCGGCAGGGAGTTCGTGAACTGTGTCGATTCGGCAAGGCCCTCCGGGAATCCGATTGACGATTGCGACCTCACACCGGAGCCGGCGAGCGTCATCACAAAAGAAGAGAGGACCAGCCACATCAGTATGAGTACCGATCTCCCCGTCCGAGGGTTGAGGCGGACCTGATAGTTGATGGCCATGAAGAAGAACGACCAGGCAAAGATGCCCGTCAGGCGCCAGCGGGTTTCCCACCAGCCCTTCATCGCGAGCATTTCAGCGACTCGCCATCCGTTTGCGCCAAGAAGGCTCTCGATCACGAATCCTCCGGTTTCAATACTCACGGGTCTGCACGACTCGTACCGCCGCCACCGAAAACACCAAAGCCAACATAACGGATGCCATCAATTGAGCCCACGGCAATCTGTGGGTCCGCAGCGGCGATGCCAGGCCGAAAGCGCGGATGATGTCCACGCCGGGCGCGATGTTATGGCAAAGGAAAAGCACCAACGCCAGCGTGAAGCCCGCGCACAAAACCGAGAGCGGTTCATCCGACCAGGAGACAAAAAAGACGTGTGTGCAATAAGGCGCGATCAGGAAGAGGATGGTGGTCAAGACAAGCCCTGTGAAATCGACGAGCGTCGTGGTTTCACGCAACGCCGGAAACAGGCCCCACGTCATGCAGCCTACAGCGACTGTGACCAGTGCGGTCTCCGCCAGCCCGAATAGGGCCCGAACGGCCAAGAGGCGAAGCCTGCTCACGGGGAGCGAAATCGTGAACTGTGTCGATCCGGCCAACCCCTCCGAAAACCCGACAGGGGCTTGCGACTTCACCCCCGAGCCAGCGAGCGACATAGCAAAGACCGTCAGAATTAACCAAAGCGCCGTAAGCACACCGGGACCCGCGTGATTCCGGTAATTGATCGCAAGCGCGATCAGCAGGTAAGTGACCAGGCCTAGCAGGCGCCACCGCGTTTCCATCCACGCCTTCATCAGAAGCACTTTAGTTACTCCGCACGTGTTCGAGGAAGATCTCTTTGAGGCTGACAGGATACCGTTCCACGAAAGCGCCTGGAAACGAACGAGCCTGTTCCACAATCGCCTCCACATTGCAGCTGGCCAGGATTGAAACCGTTCTCCCTTCCTGACGTACATAGTCCGCTCCGGGCAACCAGGAGACCGGCGCCGGCTCCCTTTCAAAAACCACCCGCAGCCGTTGGTATTGCACCTTCAGATCGTCCAACACGCCATCGACAACTTTGCGCCCGCGATCGATGATGGCGACGCGATCGGCAATCCGCTCTACTTCTGCCAACTGGTGCGATGAGAAAAAGATTGTTGTGCCCTCGGTCGCAGGCAGCGCGACCAGTTCCTTCAACAAAGTCTCGATAACCGCCGGGTCAAGGCCCTCGATGGGCTCGTCGAGAATCAGTAGTTCAGCCCCGTGCGACATCGCCAGCAACAGCATAAGACTAGTGCGCATGCCCTTCGATAGGGCCGAGATTTTGCGATTAGGGGGCAGATTGAACATTTCCATGTAGCGCCCCTCCAGATCGCGACGCCACTTGGGAAAGAAAGGCCGCGTGAAGCGAGTTATCTGCTCCACCGTCATATAGGGATACAGGTACTTGCTTTCGGACACATACCCAATGCGCTGCCGCAGGGCGGCGTTACCCTCCGGTCCCCTGACCCTCTCATTGAACACCCGGACCTCGCCGCCTCCGGACTTCAGAAAACCAAGCAGCAATCGGATCGTGGTAGTCTTGCCGGCGCCGTTCCGGCCGAGAAATCCAAAGATACTCCCTGCCGGCACCTTGAGGTCCAGCCCATCGACGGCCGCATGACCGCCGAAGATCTTGCGCAGGCCTGTCGTCTCGATGATGAAGTCGCTCATTGCTTCCTCCCGCTGAGATTCTCCGCCTGCGTCGCTGCGAGTTCGCTCTCAAACAGCCTTCGGATCTCCTGCTCCGTGACTCCCAGAGAGCGGAGGCGATCCACAGCCGACTGCACAATATTCTGCGCCTGCCGCATCAGTTTGCCCTTTGCCGACACCGACTGGCTGATGAAAGCGCCCAAGCCATGCCGGAGTTCCACGATGCCCTCGTGTTCCAGATCGCGGTAGGCCCGCACAACGGTATTCGAATTCATAACCAGTTCCTGGGCCAGTGCGCGGATGGTCGGTAGTTGATCGCCCGGACGCAAGGCGCCCGTCTCGACCGCGTGCTTCACCTGCTCCATGAGTTGGACGTAAAGCGGGACGCCGGAGGAGACATTCAGACGGAAGAAGGTCATGTATTGTGTAATAGAACACTATTACAGTACACATTCACCGTGCATCTGTCAAGAACTTGTGTGAGTGTGCGGTGACATGCCGCGGCCAGCCCGTGCGCCGGATCACCTGCGGCCCAACTCATCGAGTACCCGCTCGAGAATCGCCGGCATGCACGCTTCCACCTCGGCCGACAGGCCATTTCTCATCGCGGCCGACGATATCGAGACGCCTAGCAGCGTCATGGGAACCGGGGTCATCATCTGCAAGAGGCGCATGGCCTGGACGGCGGAAAGCTCGTGCGCATTGGTTTGCCCGTCGTCCAGATCGGCGAGATTCTCAAGCACCACGACAGCCCCGGGTTCGGCGGCGTCCTGCACGGCGTCCACCACCACTACCAGGCGTCGGCCCTCGATCTGGCCGGCATAGCGCAGCAGATCGGTGCCGCCCCAGACGGTCTCCACGTCGGCCGGCAAGCGGCGGTCGCCCGAGAGGCGCGATGCGACGTACCAGCCGACGCCGTCGTCGCCCATCATCGGATTGCCGAGTCCAAGCACCAGCCGTGGTTTCATCGCCGCTTCACAAGATGTACCGAGCAGGAGATGCAGGGATCGTAAGCGCGGGCGATCATTTGCAGCCGTTTGGCGAGGGTCGCCTCCTCGCGGTCCGCGCATTGCTCCACCGTGCGGCGGAAATGCAGCTCCATGCTGGCGGCGTTCAACGCGGTCGGAGTGATCACGTCGGCGGAGGAGATGCGGCCCTCGGCATCGTAGGTGTAGCTGTGAATCAGCATGCCGCGGGGGGCTTCGGTGATGGCCGTGCCAGTCCCGGCCCGCGGATGAATCGGCACCGGGCGCTCGTCCTTGACGCCTGCCCGCAGCAACTGCTCGATGATCTCGAGCGCGCGCTCCACGTCGCTGATCAGTTCCAGCGCCTGAGCCTTGTTGTTCTCCATGGGATTGTCGGCGGGCAAGAGGAACTTCAGCCGCTTCATGGCGACCGCCAGCCGCCCGGTGAGCCGGCGCGGATTCACCGTCAGGCGAGCCAGCGACCCCACCATGAACGGCTTCCCCCGGAAGTTGCTGTGCTTGGCGTGCGAATGCGGCAGCGATTGCTCATTGGTCAGCGACTTGTAATCGGCCGCGTGGACGATGGCGCGGTTGCCGTCGGACACGGCCATCACCTCATCGCCGGCATAGTAGCTGTCCAGGTTGGGCGAGCGCAGGGCGGCGTAGACGGTATCGGAGTGGCAGAAATCGGCCGCCGGCAGGGAGGCCATCACGTCGATCACGGCGTCGGAATCCGCCATGCCCTGCATCAACCCGCTGCGCAGCTCGATCAGTTGGTCAACGCTGGGAGGCTTGCCAAATCCTCCGGGCAGCGCGTTGACGGGATGGATGGCGCGTCCGCCGACGGTTTCCTGAATCAGGTTGCCGAGCTTCTTCAGCCGCAAACCGAGCAACACCGGCGCCGGCTTATCGGTGGCCATGGCGATGGCGCTCGAATAGTTCAGGTAGTCCGGCGCCGCCAGGAGGAACAGGTGCAGCGCATGGCTTTCGATGCTCTCGCCGCGGAACATCAACTCGCGCAGCAGCTCGGTCTGCGGGCTGACGTGGACATCGAAAGCGTTCTCGGTGGCCTTCAGCGAGGTCAGCGTATGGGCTACCGAGCAGATGGCGCAAATGCGCGAGATGGTTGGCGCCACCTCGTCGAAGCGCTTGCCGCGCAGCAGCGGCTCGAGCAGGCGCGCCCCTTCGAAGACGTCGAAGCGCACGGCGGAGACGGTGTCGCCGTCCAATTCCACCGTGATGCCACCGTGGCCTTCCACGCGGGCCAGGTGTTCGATGACAATGGTTCCGGTCATCAGGCCACCTCCACTGGCGAAAATGTACGCAAGCGCGCGGCGATGCGCTGGCGGTCGAAGCCCTTTTCCTCCAGCATGGAGATCAGCGACGGCGCGTTGGCGTCCACCACCGGCCCGCGGCACCCCATGCAGGGAACCCGCAGGTTGGGACAGCGCGCCTCGCAGCCGGCCGCCGTGATGGGCCCACAGCACAGCTCGCCGCGCTCCACCAGCAGGCAATTGTTCTCGAGCATGCGGCACTCGGTGCAGACGGGGTAGTGCGGATAGAGCGGGGCATCGCCGTTCAGCAGGTTGGCGATGGCCGCCAGAAAGTGTTCCTTTTCTATCGGGCACCCGGTGATATTCATGTCCACCTTGACCACCTGGTGCAGTGCCTGGGCCGGTATGGAATCGTAGGCCAGGCCGGCTTCGCCGTAGACTTCTTCCAGCAGCAGCCGCCGGTCGGCGCCGCGATCCATGGCCGCAACCCCACCCCACACGGCGCAGGTGCCGAGCGCCACGAGCGTCTTCGACCGCTTGCGAATGGCGCGGAGCCGCGCGGCATCTTTTTCGCTGACCACGGCGCCCTCCACCAGGGCGACGTCCAGCGGGCAGGCGGTATCGTTATCGGAAGACGCCATCAGGAACTCCCGGATGTCGATCAGGGCCACCAGGTCGAGAAGCTGGTCTTCGCAGTTCAGGATGGTCAACTGGTCCCCGGCGCACCCCGTGAGTCCAAAAATCCCCACAGTCGGTTTGCTCATCAGATCATCTCCGGCAGGTTGATTGCGTCCCAATAAGTGAAGATCGGCCCTTGCAGGCAGGTGTATTTGTAGCCGATGCTGCAATGCCCGCACTTGCCGATTCCGCACTTCATGCGCCGCTCGAGCGACATCAGGATGCGGTTCTTGGGGAAGCCCAGTTCCAGCAGGCGCTGGAGGATGAACTTGTAGACCACCGGCGGACCGCAGACGGCCGCATAGGAACGCGAGGGCTCGATCTTGGCGTGGTCGAACAGCGCCGGTAACATGCCGACGTGATTCTGCCAAGTGCCCGAGGCGTCCTTATCCACGGTCAGGAGGCAGTTCATGTCGGTGCGATCCACCAGCGCCAGCAACTCTTCGCGGAAGAGCATTTCTTCGGGCCGCTTGGCGCCGTACATCAGGGTGATGTTGTTGAATTTGTCGCGATGGTCGAGGGCGTACCAGAGCAGCGACCGCAGTGGCGCCATGCCCAGGCCGCCGGCCGCCAGTAACAGGTCGTTGCCGGTCATCTCCTGGATGGGATAGCCGTTGCCGTAGGGACCGCGCACTCCCACCGCGTCGTTGGTATGCAGCCGGTAGAGCGCGTTGGTGACGCGCCCCACGCGCCGGATGCACAACTCCAACACCTCGGGCCGCGATGGGGAAGACGAGATCGAGATGGGCATCTCGCCGGCGCCGGGCACGCTGAGCATGATGAACTGCCCCGGCTGATGCCGGAACGTGTGCGCCAGATGGTCTTCCAGGAACCGCAGGGTGAAGAGGTAATTGTTCTCCACCATCTTGTAGATGCGCACGATCCGCGCCATGTGCGGCTGATACGGATTGTCGCTCACGATGGGATGGTAGGCTACTTCATCGGCAAGCAACATCTTGGACCCCCCGCAGGCGTTCGATCACCTGCACCACGTCGATATCGACCGGACAGGCGGTACTGCAGCGTCCGCAGCCGACGCAGCTTGGCCGTCCGTATTCCGCCACAAATCCGCGCTGTTTATGATAGAAGCGGAATTTGATGCGGCTGGCACGGGGGCCGCGGAAGTTCTCGCCGCTGCCCACCAGCGCATGGTCGGCGAAGAGGCAGGAATCCCACAAGCGCTGGCGCTTGCCGGCGCGCGAGCCCAATTCCACGTCGTCGGCCACGTCGTAGCAGTAGCAAGTGGGGCACACCATGCTGCAACTGCCGCACGACAGGCACTTCTTGCCGAGTTCTCCCCAGATTTCGCTCTGGTACTCCATCTCGAAGATTTCGGGAAGGTCGCGGATTTCGACGTCGAGCTGGAAGGCGCGCCGCTTGTCGTAGGACCGCCGCTTATAATCGTCGATATTCTCGGCTTCCACCGGCTCGAATAAGCTGCCGGTGGCGAGCACCATGTCGTCGCCCAGCGCGGTGCCCACCAGCGCCTGGTAATAATCGCCGGTATCGAAGAAGAAGAGGTCGAATCCGTGGTCCACGAAATCGGCGCGCATGGACCGGCAGAAGCACTGCTTGTCGGGAGAGCAATCGATGCCGATGATGGCGATGTTCTTGCGCCGCGCCTGGTAGTACGGATCCTGATACTTCCCGGCGAACACGCGATCGAGGATATTGAGTGCGTAAACGTCGCAGGCGTGCACGCCGAACAGGATGATCCTTTGACTCAATCCTTCGGTGCAGGGGATAAAGCCCTCGCCCGGACGGTAGCGGAACAAAGTTTCCCGCGGTGGTAAAAAATATTTCTTGGGTGGCAGGATAGTGCGGTCGTATTCCAGCCGCGCTTCCGACCAGCGGGTGAGACGCTTGAAAGCGTACTTGCCGTCCTGCTCGACCGGCGCATGCAACTCGCCGAACTGCTGAACGACCGAAGCGAAAAGGTCAAGCTTTTCCTTGCGGAGCTTGAGGATCTTCAAATTGCCCTCCTTCGCCCTAGGGGTCGGCCCAGAGCGGATTATAGGACAAATGAATCCTAATTAGAAGGGGGGGCGGGTAGTTCGTGGGGCAGGATCGCAGGCTGCCAGGCGGATTGACAACCCACGGCAGGGTGCCATCCTGCCCGGCAAATGCATCGGAATCGCCAGATCTGCCAGAATCGGAATCATGGACAAACTGGTGCTGCAGGAAGGCGACATTACGCGCATCCCGGTGGATGCTATCGTCAATGCGGCGAACTCGGCGCTGGCGGGCGGCGGCGGCGTGGATGGCGCCATCCATCGCGCCGGGGGGCCGGGGATCATGCGCGAACTGGACGAAATCCGCCGCCGGATCGGCCGCTGTCCGACAGGGAGCGCGGTGGCGACGGGCGCGGGGAATCTGCCGGCGCGGTACGTATTTCACGCGGTCGGGCCGATTTATCGCGACGGGCTGCACGGCGAGCCGGAACTGCTGGCGTCATGCTTCCGCAAGTGTCTGGAACTGGCCGAGGAGCGCGAGGTGGGCACCATCAGTTTTCCGGCCATCAGCACGGGCGTCTACGGCTACCCTGTGGAGGATGCCGCGCGCATCGCGATCGGCGAGGTGCAGAAGTACTTCGCGAAGCCCGGGGCGCGCGTAGAGCGGGTGATCCTGGTGGTGTTCGGGCAGGCCGCGCTGAAGACGTACCGGAGGGTGTTGGACCGGCTCGGGACAACTTTAGATACTTAGGCCCTTCGTGTTCAATAGAGAGCTGGCTCCCGTGGAGCCATCGTTCCTAGGCGCAATGCCGTTCACTTAACGGGTTGGGCAGGCCGGTGGCTATTTCCGAGTGCGGCGTGATACGGCCGGAGCCACGCGAATTAGCGGACCCAAGCCGACTTATCGGGTCTAATCCGGCCGTGGTACGTCCGCTCCGTCCGAGTGGACGATTCAGACGGAGCGCGCTCAGATTTCCGGAATCAGACTCCCCGTTGGCAGCACTGCGATCAGCAGTAGTCTCAAGCCGGGCACATGTTGTACCGGAGATCTGGCGAGCAAGACCGCACTCGCCTCGGTCCAAGCATGGGTGATACCAGAAGGTTGCATTCAATCATCCAATGTAGTGCGGAATGGAGCGCTTTGATGCTATATCCCATTTCTCGGGTCGTGGAAAGCAGCACTGATCTCGTCGTGGGTTTCATCGATGCTAACGGGACCGTAAGAATCCCGCCTCAATCCAAGGGTGCCGGATACTTTTGTGAGGGGAAAGCCTCGGTCGTCGGCGCAGATGGACGCTCGGGCTTTCTGAATGTTCGCGGGGAGTTGGCAATCCCCATGCTCTTTCACGGTGTGAGTCATTTCCACGAAGGCGTATGCTCCATCAATGGAGGATACATAGATCATGCAGGGCGATGGCTTATCGAACCGAGGTTTCTGATCGCGATGGAGTTCGCGGAGGGACGGTCGTTTGTCTCCGACGATGGAGAGACGTTTTGCATGATCAATGCAAGTGGAACCAGAATAGGCAAGGATCGTTTCGAACGCGCTCGGCCACCGCGTTCGGAGCTTGCACCGGTCATGAAAAATGGGTGCTGGGGCTTCATTGACGGCCGAGGGGCAATCGGCATTCCCCTTACGTTTCAGGACACAAGAGCAAAGCATTTCAAATGTGGACTCGCTGGAGTAAAGAGCGCGGGCCGATAGGGATTCATTGATCATCTTGGTGACTTCGTCATAAAGCCGTACTTCGAAGAAGTGTGCCCGTTTGCAGAGGGCCTTGCGTCGGTGAGGCTGGATGGCAAGTGGCGCATGATCGATCCCGGCGGACAAATGCGCGCACAACCCAAATGGGATAGGCTCGGCCAACTCGTAAATGGTCTGGCGAGCGCTCAAGTCGATGGCAAAATCGGATTCATTGATGCAAGTGGTTCCTGGGTGATTGAGCCTGTTTACGATAAAGCAGAGCCATTCTTTGGGGACCTCGCGCTAGTACATTCGGGCGATGCGCCCGTCTATATCCGGGCTGAGGGACAACTCGTTTGGAAATTCGAACCATACGCGATCATTCCTCGACCACCAATGCCTGTGTAGGAGGCCGTATCTGGAATGCGGAGGCTCTCACTCCAGTTTCCGACCGTGTCCAGCGAAGCGGTGTTTGCGGAAGTCGGTCGGCTGCCCGCCTGGCGCGTATAGCGGACAGTTTACACACGAACGGGCGACGACGGTCTCTGGCCTTGTCCCGCGCCACTCGGAAGGAGGTCCCTCCGGCGCCGGCCTGCCGGATTAGTAACGATGGAGGCGCTTGGGACTTGCCGTTTCAAGCGGAGATGCCGACCGGCAGCCGGTGACACGTTGTCTTGAGTGCCTTCACGGTGACCAAGGAGCCGCGCTTCAGCTCAGCTTCGAAACCTGCTAGGACTTTTCGAACCAGTTCGACAACCTCGGGGGCACCCAAACCTTGCAGCCGTATTCGAATCACGGAAGGCCCTTGTGACGCTGAGACCGCCAGGATAGTGTGAAAGTCCGCGTCGAGCGTCACAACTACTGCATTTCTTCCCAGCGAGAATGCAAGTATCTCCTCATCGGCCGCTTTACTCATCCCGACTTCTCCGACATGCATACAGTCATATCCGAGACGGCGCAGGAGCGCGGCCGCGTCTTGCGGAACTCCCTGATCCAAAACCAAGCGCATGGCTGGACCGGTCAGGCCGCGTTGCTTTCCGTCGCGCTGTCCTCGAGACTGGCGGCGGCGAATGCCAGAGCCTGTCGAACGTCTTCCGGCTCCAGCTCGGGATAGTTCCGGAAAAGGTCGTCCCGGTTCGGATAGATCGCCACGGCCTCCACGACCCGACGCACCGTCAGCCTCATACCACGGACGCATGGCTGACCATTCATCTGGTTCGGGTTCCAAGTTATCCGATCAAAGAGCTGCATCACTTCTATTCTGATACATTTTGGCACTCAGGTGCTGAGTCCGGCCGCGCGTGCCGCCCGGATTACTGCCCCCTAACGCCGTAGTGTGTACTTACGCTCCGCCTGTATCGTCCCCCAACTCCGTAGGGAGGCGTTTGCGGGACGATGCGCCCGCCAGCTCTGCAAGAGTGGCGGGTCAACCGCTCGCGATCCAAACCAGGCAACGATGCGCCCGGCAGGGACCATTCTGCCGCAATGCCAGACGGCATGGGAGAATGAGATTTCAGCTCGATTCATGCCCCAGCGATACACAAGCCGGGAATTGGTCACGCTAGCCGAAGAATTCGGATAGAGGCTGGCTAGCGTGAGGGGAGACCATCACAACTTCAAGCACCCGGCGAGCCGGTTCATAGTCACCATCGTGCATCCTCAGGAGGATGTGCCGGTGCGGCGAGCGGTGGACACGGTGAAGAAAATCAGACTGGGGATCACGTGATGCGATTTCTGATCATGCTGGAACAAACCGAGACGGGATTTGCAGTACAGGCGCCCGATTTGGCAATCACCACCTACGGAGAGACCATCGAAGCAGCCAAGCGCGCGGCGGATGAAGCGATTCGGATCAACCTCGAAGCCTATCGAGAAGCCGGACAACCGGTGCCTGAAGGGCAAAGCGTCTCAAACCATCTTGAGAATCCCGAATTTCGGGATTTGCTATTCGCCTATGTCGAGGTGGCGGAGCCTCAGGGAAGGATCGCCGCGTAGCTCAATCCAGTTCGCTCCTCGGCGGCACCGTCCGTATTTTCCCCCACTCTGAGACAGATCGTTCCGCGCGAGGTGGACCCGTCAAAAAACACCCACCACCGACTCGGGGCAAGAGCCGGAGAGGGCGGTCTCAGAGCCCAGGCTTAGTTTAAGTGAACCGTTTCGCCCCTACCCGTGGAGCCGCAGGGCGAACCACACCATTCCGAAAACGAACATCGCCGACGCCGCCACTGGCACCGGGTGGAAGCGGCCGGCGGCGCGCACCAGGCGCGAGAACGCCCACCCGAAACCGGCAATCGCCAGAATGTCCACCACGGCGGCGCCGGCCAGAACGAAGCCCGGCCGGTAACCCGTATTCCGCAAGAACAGGTGGAAGAACAAACCGTGGAACGCACCCAACGCTCCGGCCACCAGCCAGCGGGCTCCGGCTTTCGGCAGCATCAGGATTTCGATGGCGAGGTACGCCACCGTGAGCGCGGCCGCCGCCTCCACAAACCGCGGCGCGGGCTGCCACGCGGTATGCGGCACGGCGAGCGCCGAAAAGATCTGGCCCGCCAGGAACATGGCCCCGAGCGCCAGCAACTCCCGCCGGCTGCGCGCGGCTACTCCCAGTGCCGCCAGGAAAACGATCTGCACCACGCCGGCCAGCGCCCGCAACCCACCTGCACAGAATTCGGCGACGGCTATCTCGGTGGCAGTGGGAGGCCGGAAGCGCAGCGTGGCGCGCTCGAAGGCCTGGTCGAAAACCGCCTGGTCCCGCCGGCCGCCGGATGGGGAGTCCAGTTGGGCGCGCAACACGTGGACATGGGTCGGCGACACCACGGCGGGAAAGGTACACTCCACGTCGAGTTTTTCCACCGGCGCGGCGAACTGGTAGTCCGCGGTACAAATGTAAAGCGCGCGGGCCGGGTCGGAGGAGCAGGCATGGGCTAACAAGCGTGCCTCGCGGCCACGGCTCGAAAAGCGGATGTGATCGAGCAGCGCGGTCTCGGGCGCGGTCCCGGGTTTAGTCGCGTGCGGGATCTCGTACAGCGGCATGCGCAGTTCATAATGCGCGCGGGCGCCGGCGACCGTGAGATCGCCCGAGCTCATGCTCACCACGTGCGCGCCGACCGGGCACGCCAGCAGCGCCAACGCCCAGAGGCGGCCCATTACGTCCCGGCGTCGCCGGAGGTGGCGATCTGCGGCTGCATGGCCTTGCGGACGCGCACATAGACGATGCGCACCATTGCCAGCACCGGGACCGATAGAAACGTTCCGGGAATCCCCGCAATCTCGGCGCCGGCGAACACGCCGAACAGCACCAGCAGAGGATGGATGGCGACGCCCCGCTCCATGAGGTGGGGCGAGATGATGTAGTCCTGCAGCATGCGGAAAGCGATCAGGAAAATCACGATGGCGATCCAATGGCCGGTAGTAATTCCCGCGACCAGCGTGATGATGACGACAGACACCACCGGCCCGATCATGGGGATAAACTCCAGAATCCCTCCCATGGCCGCCAGCAGCACGCCGTAAGGAACGCCCAGGATCGCGAAAAAGATTCCGTAGGCGGCGAAGGCGGCGAAGGCCAGCGCCACCAGGGCCCGGATGTAGTGAGCCAGCAGCACGTGGATATCGGCGATCACGTCCTCGATCACGGCGCGGCGCGGGCCATCGCCAGCCAATTCCAGCAGGCTCTTCTTCAAGGTTTCGGCGTCCTTCAAAAACAGGAAGGCCAGGATGGGGATGATGACCACGTAGATCAGGTTGCCGACCGCCGAAACGATCTTCATGCTGGTCTCGGGCAAGGCGGAGGCCAAGTCGGCGAGTTTGGTCTGGAACCCCTCCATGGCCTGCTGTTTCAAAGCGTTCAGGCTGTCGATGCCGGTGCTGCTGTTCTGCCAGCCCGTGACGGCGTTCTTGATCATGGGCGGAAAACTCACGGCCAGCGCCTTGGCCTGTTCGACGGCCACCGAACCGAACTGCACGGCGAGCAGCACCACCACGGCGACAAGAACGATGTAGACTACCGCCAGCGCGGGGGTGCGCGTGCGGGTGCGGCGGCCGGGCAGAAAGCGGTCGATCAGGTCCACCAGGGGCGACAACAGGTGGGCGAACAGTAGCGCGAGAACGAAGATGAACAGAGTGGCGCGGACCAGATACACTACGTACACCAGCAGCAGGACGATCAACGCCGTCCAGGTGCATCGGGCCGCCTTGGAATCGTAACCCAGCATGTCAGCCAATTCTAGCGTGGCGCGGGGCCGGTGCGCAGGGGTGGGACAGACCATTGTGGGACAGACCATCGCCTTTCGTGGTCTGTCACGCTGCGCTAAGCCACGAGAGCCCGACGGGATCGACAATGCACTCGCAGGCAACCGCAACCTGAGAATCGCCGAGAGAATTGGGGTACCGTCGTGGCGTACGCACTCATGCGCAATGCCGCATACTTTTCCCAGTATCGGAGATTCTGCAGAATTTGTGGGGCAGGATGGTATCCTGCGGCCCGGCCCCAAGTGGGCACCCCGTACTCGGCCTGGTCGGCATTTGCATGCTGGTCGGCAGGCCGAGTGCCACTCGGCCGCA